>Ga0065721_10049879_pt1 | contig 25877 bp, 24 predicted proteins | sample Mesricmetagenome_FD_59108 | JGI IMG/M metagenome (GOLD analysis project Ga0065721, IMG submission 59108) | Mesophilic microbial community from rice straw/compost enrichment Sample: eDNA_1 v2 (version 2) | ecosystem: Engineered > Solid waste > Grass > Composting > Bioreactor | place: USA: Davis... | reverse complement strand
CGCTCCATGAGCGGCCACCCGTACGGGTGGCCGCTCATGGAGCGCCCGCACCGGCGGTGACAGGGGCAACGGCGGCAACTCCGCTGAACCTTGAGGACTTCGTATACCCGGGGGCCAAAAACCAGGGTATAGGGCGAAGCGGAAACTTCATAACGCGCGAATACGAAACCCAGGACTCCCTGGGCAAGGTAGCAAACTTCTATCGTTCGCGGGTTAGCCCCTCCACGCGGATGGACTACACCGCGGGCCGCAACCGCAGTTTGTTCAGCGCCGGCACGCACATCAACGGCGTCGACGTCGAAGCGTCCGGCCGCGCGCAGATCGACCTGGAGGGCAACGGCCATGTCATCTTCCATCGGCGTGACGCGTCCGGAGTGCTGACTATCGTGCTCCTCCGGGGCAAGGGAGAGACCACCACCAGCATCGTCGTATCGTACGCGTCGCAGCCGCAGCAGCGATAACAGGAGCGGGGATGCCCACGTATAAGAGCGTTGTCATCACCCGCAAGGGTGGGCCGGAAGTCCTGAAGGTCACGGAAAACGACCTGCGTGCGCCGGCGCCCGGCGAGGTGCGGGTCAAGGTCCTCTGCACCGGCGTCGGCTTCACCGATGTCGTGATGCGCTACGGTTACTACCCGTACGCCCCAAAGATACCGTTTGCGCCGGGATACGACATCGTTGGCGTGGTGGACGCGCTGGGCGAGGGGGTGAGCGGCTTCACGCCCGGGCAGCGGGTCGCGTCCCTCACGGTCCACGGGGGCTACGCCGAGTACGTCTACCTCTCACCTGACGATCTGGTGCCGGTGCCGGACGGCCTCGACCCGGCCGAGGCCGTCTGTCTGGTGCTGAACTACGTCACGGCGTACCAGCTGCTGCACCGCGAGGCGCAGGTGGAGGCCGGCCAGAAGATCTTCATCAACGGCGCCAGCGGCGGCGTTGGGCAGGCCCTTCTGGAACTCGCACGGCTGGCGGGCGTGACGGTCTACGGTCTCTGCTCGCCGTCGAAGGCCGGTCTGGTCGAAGAACTCGGGGGCGTCCCCGTGGACTACACGAAGGGCGATTACGTGCCCGTCGTGCGCGACCTGACCGGGGACGAGGGCGTGGACGCGGCGCTGGACGGCCTCGGCGGCGACCACGTTAACAAGTGCTTCGCGCTGACGAAGCACGGCGGCCACACCGTCCTCTATGGGTTCACCACCTCGGTCAAGGACGGCCACGCCGACAACACCGACGTCTTCAAGGGTATGGTCTCGTTCGCCATCCACAAGATGTTCCCCGCGGGCCGCAAGGTGACGTTCTACGGCGTCACCGCGCTCTACCGCAAAGACAAGGAACCGTACAAGGAAGACCTGCCCAAACTCTTTGCCCTGCTCGGCGAGGGGAAGCTGCACCCGCGCGTCGTCGCGAAGCTGCCGCTCACCGAGGCGGCGCAGGCGAACGAGATGCTGGAAAAGGGCAGCGTCGGCGGCAAGATCGTGCTGCTCTGCTCGCCCGAAGCGGGGACCGCGTAAGTTGACACCGCGGCGCGACGTTCCGGGCCGGGGCGCGCTCCTGTGGGCCGCCCTCGGCACCGGACTCTTCGCGGGCCTGATGGTGACGTTCGTCGGCATCATCGACCGCGTGCTGGCGTCGCTTCCCGCCGCCGAATACACGCGGGTGATGCAGGGACTTATCAAGGCCGCAGATGTCCCTCCCGTGGCGCCGCTGCCGATCATGGTGGGCCTGATTGCGGGCGGCATCGCCGCCTGGCAGTTGCGTAAAGCCGGGGGCGGGGCGTACCGCCTGGCTCTGGCGGGCTTTCTGGTCCTTCTGCTTGGCGCCTTCGTAACGACGATGGCGGTGAACGCCCCGATAAACTTTGCCATCTTGAAGTGGGACCCCGCCGCGCCCCCGGCAGACTGGGAGGCGGTCCGTGACCGCTGGCACACGTTCAGCGTCCTGCGCACCGTCTCGTCTGTTGTCGCGTTTGCCTGCTTCCTTCTCGCCCTCGTCCGGTCGGGTCACCGGGAAGCGGATATAATGGGGGAGGGGGAGAACGGGGCATAGGGCGGTATCGTCCACTTCCCGGTGACCCGACCGGGCGCGCTGCCGGTATATGCTGCGGGCGAGATTTTCATTTCCCTGCGTCTGCATGCCCGCGAACTGCCCCGATGCCGGCTCCTATCTCGGCCTCGGGCATGCGCTTCCCGAAGGCACGCCGGTTTTCGCGGTCGAGAGGCCGAACCCGCAGTGCCGGGGTGGCGCATCGTGGTTGACGAACTATTCCCGCCGGAGCGACGCACGGCGCCGCATTGAACGAACACAGGAAACGGGGTCTACGGACCTCTGGGGAGTCTGAAAGAGGTTTATGGGCGATAGTCGAGCATTCATCACGTTGGAGCGGCAGGGACCGAAGCGGCGCCCGGTGCCGGAACGTTTGCGCGATTGGGGCGAGGTCTACCTGCCGATGGCGGAAGACCACCTGCGGGCGCAGGCGTCGCGGTGCATGGACTGCGGAATCCCGTTCTGCCACTCGGGGTGTCCGCTCGGCAACCTGATTCCGGACTGGAACGACCTGGTCTACCGAGGACGCTGGAAGGAGGCCATCGCGGCGCTCCACGCCACCAACAACTTCCCGGAGTTCACCGGCAAACTCTGCCCGGCGCCCTGTGAGGACGCCTGCGTCCTGAACATCAACGATGACCCGGTGACCATCAAGTCCGTCGAGATGTCGATTATCGACCGGGCGTACGAAGAGGGCTGGGTTGTGCCCGAGCCGCCGTCGGAGCGGACGGGGAAGCGCGTCGCGGTGGTTGGCAGCGGGCCGGCGGGCCTCGCCTGCGCCCAGCAGCTTAACCGCGCCGGGCACTACGTCACCGTGTTCGAGCGGGACGACCGCCTGGGCGGCCTGATGCGCTACGGCATCCCGGACTTCAAGATGGACAAGGAGAAGTACCTGGACCGCCGCCTGAACCAGCTTGCGGAGGAGGGCATCGCCTTCCGAACCGGCGTCAACGTCGGGGTAGACCTCACGGTCGAGGAGCTGCGCAACGCGTTCGACGCCGTTGTGCTGACCGTTGGCGCGCTCAAGCCGCGCGACCTGGATATCCCCGGCCGCGAGCTTCAGGGCGTCCACTTCGCTATGGACTACCTGACCCAGCAGAACAAGCGCTGCGCCGGGGATACCTGCGAGTGGGAGACCGAGATCGACGCCCGCGGCAAGCACGTGGTCATCATCGGAGGCGGCGACACCGGCGCCGACTGCTACGGCACTGCGCTGCGGCAGGGCGCGGCCTCGGTCCGCCAGTTCCAGATTCACCCCGAGCCGCCGAGCAATAAGCCGGAGTTGAACCCCTGGTGGCCGCAGCCCGCGAACATCCTCAAGACCTCGCCCGCGCACGAGGAGGGAGGCGTCCGCGAGTGGGGCTTCCACACCACGCACCTTTCGGGCGAGAACGGCCAGGTCAAGAAGCTGCACGGTGTCCGCGTCATGCCCGGCGAGGGCAGTGTCGGCGGGCGCCGCGGCCTCGTGGCGGTGCCGAACGGCGAGGTGGAGTTCGACGCCGACCTGGTGCTCATCGCCATCGGCTACACCGGCCCCGAGGCTGGCTCGCTTCTGGACAACCTGGGCGTCGCCTACACCGAGCGCGGCAGTATCGCCGCGGCGAAGGACTACCAGACCAGCGTCCCCGGCGTCTTCGCGGCAGGAGACGCCCGGCGAGGCCAGTCGCTCATCGTCTGGGCCATCGCCGAGGGCCGCGAGGCCGCCCACGGCGTGGACACCTACCTCATGGGCGAGTCCAAGCTCCCCCTGACCGCCTACAAGTAAGGCGGGGGGCGTCGATAAGACGTCCGAACCACGGGGGCTCCTGGTCGCGCGAGCGCCGGACGCAGGCAGCGAGCGACGCCGAGGGCTTCCAGGCGTTCGGCGTCTCGCTGCCTGTTGTAATGGATGCCTTCCGCGACGTGGCCACCTGTCGGGAACGCCCCGCATCGGTTTGCCGCGCGGGGGGACGTCCGGTAGACTACGGGGTGGTATGAGGAGAACACACTCGCGCGGGCACCGCCGCCGCTGCTGCTGCCGCACCGCCGTAGTCGCCGTGGGACTTTTCGGTCTGACGCTTTCGGCTCTCGGGGGGGTAGCCACGCCGGCGGCAGCACCTGCGCGAGCCTCAGAGTTTGTCTCCGCTCGCATCACCTACACCGCCGCACTGGAGCAGTCCCTGACGGCTATGGAGGAGGGGCGGCACACACAGGCCCTCCCGACACTCAAAGCCGCGCTGCTCCAGGATCGCAACGACCCGCTTTCTCTGCTGGCCCTCGGGACGCTCTACCTGCATACGGGCAGCCCCACTCGCGCCGCCGCCGAGTTCGCGCGGGCGCGGGCGCTTGCCCCGGAAGAGCAACTGGGGGCTGTGGGGAGCGCCCTCGCCGCGCTCGCGCAGGGGCGGCCCGCCGACGCCGCGGCGCTGCTGAAGGCCGTTCCCGACGATGCCCTGCCGAACGCCCGGGTGCCTGCCCTGCGCCGATACGTCCAGGTACTGACCGGCGAGGTGGCTGCGGTCCGCGCCGCGACCGCGGCGGTCACCGCGGACGAACCCGACCTGCTTTCCCTGGAGATTGCCGCCTTCGCCGCGCTCCGCGGAGGCGACGGTTCTCGTGGGGAGGCGCTGCTGAAGGCGCTGGTCACCCGGCCGGAGATGGTGCCTCTTGTCGAAGAGAGGGCGATCCTGCTCCCCTTTGAGAAGGACCTGGGGGCGCAGGGCGGCGCGCCGGGTCTGCCCACCGCCATCGAGTTCCCACAGCCGCCTGCGGGCAGCGCGGCGGTGTCCGGGCGCGTAACGCTGACGCCGCCTGCGGACATCCCGACGCCCAGTATCGGCTACGTCACCTACACCGTGAACGATAGCCTGTTCACCGCGACCACGAACTACGCGCCCTACAATAGTACGTGGAACAGCGCGCGCGTCCCTAACGGCCTGTACACCCTGCGGATCACGGTCTACGACCGGAACCGCAGCCCGATTCGTGAAACGACCCGCACCCTGCGCGTTCACAACGAGGACGCCCCCAAGACGCGCGACCACATGACGGAGGAGCAGCGCGGGGAGCTTCGGGCGCGGCTCGCGCAGCTCCTTTCGCCCCGCCCCAGCCGCAAGGCGGCGCACTTCGCCCTGGCAGAGCGGGCGGTCGCACGCGGCGACAGCGAGACGGCGCTTTCGCACATCGAGTGCGTGGTCGCCATCGACCCGAACTTCCACAATGCGCGCGCCTCGCTGCGTCAGTTCCACCAGGAGGCTGCCGGCCCGTACACGGGTATCTGGAAGGGGGCGACAAAGGAGAAGCTCGTCGCGCTAACGTTCGACGACGGCCCGAACCCGGCGCCGCACCGGACCCCGGCGCTGCTGGATGCGCTGAAGGCGGCGAACGCCAGGGCAACCTTCTTCGTGGTGGGCCTGCGCGCGGAGGAGAATCCGGACCTGCTGCGGCGTATGGTCGACGAAGGCCACGAGATCGGGAACCACTCCTACTCCCACCCGAACCTGACCTTTCTGACCACCACGGCGCTGGAGCGGGAGCTATGCCGGACATCTGTGGTGGTGCGTCAGGCGACAGGCAAGCGCCCCCGCTTCTACCGCCCGCCCGGTGGCAACTTCAACTCCGCGGTGGTCGAGGCCGCTCGCACCATGGGAATGGCCGGAGCCTACTGGACCACGGACGGCATCAAGTTCGAGATGCCGCCCCACACCCCGCAGCGCCTCACGAAGTTCGTGCTGGACACTGTGGAGCCCGGGAGCATCGTGCTCCTGCACAACGCCCCGGACAATACCGTCGCTGCCGTGGGGGACATCGTGCGTGGCCTCCGTGCCCGCGGTTATACCATCGTTACTATGAGCGAACTCGTCCGCCGTTCCCGCCCGATTCTCAAGGAGACCGGCGCCCCCCGGGACAAGGCGAAGTTCTACACGAAGTAGCCGCGAAACCTCCGGCCCTGGTGAAGCCGTATTTGCAGGGGTGGGTCCAAAGGGGCAGACGTTGACCCGTGCCCGATCCCCGGAGGAATCCTATGACTTCTTCGACCTGCGCCCGACGGCGTGTGCCGCTCGCCGTCGCCATCCTGCTCGTGCTGACCGTGCTGGCTGTTGCCCCGTCCATACCCGCAGCGCGGGCGCAGCTCGCGCGGCTGCCGCAGGTGGCCGTTTTTGACTTCGAGAACTTCGCGGACCCGGAGGACCGCATCCTCGCGCGCCAGGCGACCGATGCCCTGGTGACCGAGCTGACCCGCTCCGGGAAGTGGGACGTGATCCCCCGCGAGCAGCTCCTGCGCCAGATCGATGAACTGGGCGTGGCGTCGCCTCTGGACCGCATCGCGCTCCAGAAGGTTGGGCAGGCGCTGGGCGCGGACTACGTGGCGACCGGCGCGGTGGTAAAGCTGACCCGCGAGGGGGCGAAGTCCGCCTCTCCCGGGCGTGTGCGCGCCACTCTGGCCGTCGCCCTGAACGATGTGAATTCGGGCGAGTCTGCCAACGGGGCGATTGAGACCGGACTCTCCCGCACCCCCTCCCCGCGTGAGGAGGGCCTTACGGACCAGAACCGCGTCCTCAGCGCGGTAGAGAACGCCGCCTTCCTCGCCGCGCGCTCCATCAACAACTACACCCTCCCCGCGGCCACGGTGCTGATTAGTCGTGGCCAGGACGAGGTGACCCTGAACCAGGGCAGCCGCGGCGGGCTCCGCCCCGGGCAGGAGATGGTGATCTTCCGCGGCCGGGAACGCGTGGGCCGGGTGCGCGTTACCTCCGTCGAGTCCGACAGCGCCCAGGCCATCGTGACGGACCCCGGCAAGGGGATCCGGCCGGAGGACCGGGCGCGGGTCATCTTCTCCTTCAACGACCTCGACCGATAAGTCTCCAACCGGGCGGCGGGGGCGGGCTGGCCATGACCGGCCCGCCCCCGCCGTGCTATACTTGCTTTCGGAAGCAGCAGCGACACGGCCCGGCTCTGCCGGGCCGTGCGACACTCAGACCCGGAAGTAAAGCATGAACCGAATCTACAACTTCAGCGCCGGCCCAGCCATTCTGCCCGTCCCCGTCCTCGAAGAGGCGAAGAAGGGAGTGGAAGAGATCAACGGCTCCGGCATGTCCATCCTGGAGGTCAGCCACCGGGGGAAGGACTACGACGCCATCCACCAGGAAGCGCTCGCGAACGTGCTGGCCGTCCTGGGCCTCTCGGCCGACGAGTACACGGTGTGCCTCCTGGGCGGCGGGGCGTCGCTCCAGTTCGCCATGCTGCCGATGAACTTCCTGGCGCCCGGCCAGACCGCGGACTATGTGGACAGCGGCGAGTGGTCCAATAAGGCGATCAAAGAGGCGAAGCGCGTCGGCACCGTGAACGTCGCCGCGTCGTCCGCCGACACGAAGTACGACCGCATCCCGAAGGCGCTCAGCCCCTCCGCGCCCGGCGCCGCCCGCTACGCCCACATCACCACGAACAACACCATTGAGGGGACGCAGTACTTCGACCTGCCGGACCTGAACGGCGCGCCGCTCACCGCGGATATGTCGTCCGACATCTTCGCCGTGGCCCGTGACTTCCGCAAGTTCTCCCTGTTCTACGCGGGAGCCCAGAAGAACGCCGGCCCGGCGGGCGTGACCATCGTCGTGGCGAAGAAGGCGTTCCTGGAGACCGCGAACAAGGATCTGTCGCCGATGCTCTCCTACGCCGTGCAGGCAGACAAGGAGTCGCTCTACAACACGCCGCCGGTCTTCCCGATCTACGTGGTCAACCTCGTGCTGAAGTGGATTCAGAGCGAGGGGGGCGTGGCCGCCATCGAGAAGCGCAACCGGGAGAAGGCGAGCCTCATCTACGACGCGCTGGACGCCGCGCCGCAGGTCTATGAGCCCGCGGTCACGGACAAGGCCGACCGCTCGCTGATGAACATCACCTGGCGCCTGCGCGACACGTCCCTGGAGGCGGAGTTCCTGGCCGAGGCGAAGGCGAACCAGATGGACGGCCTGAAGGGACACCGCAACGTCGGCGGCTTCCGCGCCTCCGTCTACAACGCCTTCCCGGCAGAGGGCTGCGCCGCTCTGGCGGACCTGCTCCGCGACTTCGCGCGCCGCAAGGGATAAAAGCAAGGGGGAGAAGCGTGGGCGCGCCGAGGCGTTTCCGGTCGGCCCGCCCACGCCTTACCCAGCATCGTCGGTCGGCGTGAGGTACAATAAGAGCGATATGGCGGATACGACAGAGAACACCCCCCGACAGTTTGTGAACTACCTCTTCTTCCAGGTGGACCCCGCCTGGCGGCGGCTCCCCGAGGCGGAGCGCAAGGCGGGAAAGGAGGAGTTCGCCCGGGTCGTTGACGACTACCGGGGGCGCTCCATCGTTATCCCGTTCTCCACGGTCGCCACCCGCGCCGACTGCGACTTCCTGCTCTGGCGGGTCGCCTACGATCTGGAGACGCTGCAGGAGATGAACACGCGCCTCCTGGCGACGGGACTAGGCGCGTGGCTAAAGCGCTCCTACTCATTCCTCGGGCAGGCGAAGCGCTCGACCTACCTGGACCCCACGATCCACCCGTCCCAGGAGCCCAAGCGCGGCATCATCCGGCCCGGAGAGTACAAGTACCTGTTCGTGTACCCCTTCGTGAAGACGCGCGCCTGGTTTGCCCTCTCGGACGAGGAGCGGGGCCGAGCGATGCGCGAGCATATCGAGGTGGGGCACCGCTACCCGAGCATCCACCTGAACACGGTCTACTCGTTCGGCCTGGACGATCAGGAGTGGGTGGTGGCGTTCGAGAGCAACCAGGTCTCCGACTTCGTGGACCTGGTGATGGAGCTCCGCCACACCGAGGCCAGCAAGTACACCCTGCGCGACACGCCCATCTTCACCTGCGTTCGGGGCGAGAACATCCGCTCCGTGCTCGACACGCTGGGGGGCTGACGCCGTGGGCGCCGGCATCAAAGTCTGCTGCGGGCCGCGCTGCGGCGCCGAACCCGGCCACCGCGCCATCTACGATGCGGTGGAGACGGGCGCAGGCGGGGAACTGCCGGTGCTGCCCACCCTCTGCCGGGGATACTGCACCGGCGGCGTGACCGTGGTGCGCCCCGATGGGGAGAAACTGAAGGCGCGGGACGCCCGGGAGGCGTGCGCGCTCGCCGAACGTATCGCTACGCAATTCACACGAGGTTGATTACCATGCCCACCGTCAAGGTGCTGATCCCGACACCGCTTCGCAAGTTTACCGGCGAGCAGGAGACCGTGAGCGCGGACGCCGACACCATCGGCGCGCTACTGAAGTCGCTGGACGCCGCCCATCCTGGCCTCGGTAAGCCGCTGATGGACGAGGAGGGGAACCCCCGCCGGTTCGTGAACCTCTACGTCAACGGCGAGGACATCCGGTTCCTCCAGGGCAAGGACACCCCGCTCAAGGAGAACGACGAAGTGTCCATCGTCCCGGCGATCGCCGGCGGCTGACGCATCAGAGACCCCCGAGAACGACAGCACAACAGCAGCAAGGACAGCGCAACCGTGGCTCAGATTAGCGAAGTGTATCAGTTGGTCTTCCAGCGGGATATGTACGACCTCCCGATCCTCAACGACCTGGCGAAGAAGTTCCGCCTCACCGTGACCATCCGCCGGGCGATGCTGAGCGAAGAGGGCGGCTGGGCGGAAGTCCGCCTGACCGGTCCCGAGGAGGAGGTCGGACGGGCTATCGCCGCCCTCCAGACCACCGCCGTCAATACCACCGGTCCCATCGCGGACCTGGTGGAACCGGACTACGACGCTCCCGGCCCCGCGCCCGCGACGATCGGGCGCGGCACGTAGCCCCTGCCCGAACGCCCCCAGCCGGGCGTCACGCAAATAACAATCGGCAACCGCTGCTCGCCCTCGCGGCGCGGTTGCCGATTGTCGTTTCGCCTCCGGATACTACTCCTCGTCCTCTTCGTCCATGTCATCCATGGCGCCGGAGGAGTCGGTATAGTGGCTGATCTCCTCGCCCCGAAAGACCGTGATCAGGAAGTCCTCGCGGTCGAAGCTGGGCAGGTACGCCTGAACGATATCGTCATCGATCTGCGCGATCAGCCCCTCCTCCTGCTCCAGGGACAGGTCCCCCTCCAGGATCAGAGTGCCGTGGATCGTGTCGTGGGCGTAGTGGAGGTCGAGCTGACCCAGACGCCTGTCTTCGTCCCAGATGAGATAAATCTCACTCGTCTGCGTGCGCACGAGGCGTGTCAGACGGTAACTTGTCGCATTGCGGTCGTCGCTCACGCGAAACCGAGCCTCCTGTTGAATCCTGATCCTATTGGATCCTGATAGAGTTTACTGCATTCCGCACAAGAAAGCCCCTGTCCCTGAGCACCGTCAGGGGCAGGGGCATCTCTGGCGTTCCCTGAAACGTCGGCCTATGCCATCCCGGGTTCGAGGCGCGGGCGCGGCATCAGCGGGCGCTGCTTGCTCGGCGAGGTCTCGTCCTCACCCGACTCGGCACCCTCCGGGCTGGGACCCTCGGCGGGCGGCTCGCTCGGCTGCTCGGGCTGCCGGCCACCCTCCGCGGGCGGAACCGCGTCGTGCATCAGGCGCAGGAACTCATCCCGGTTGATGGTCTCCTTCTCCATCAGCACATCCGTGATCCGCTCCAGCACGTGGCGGTTGGCGTCCAGGATCTCGTGCGCCCGGTTGTAGTTCTTATCGATGATGGCGCGCACTTCGCCGTCGATAATCTGGGCGACCTCCTCGGAGTAGTCACGCTCCTCCGTGAAGCCATCGCGGCCCAGGAACGGGCTGCCGTGCCGCCGGCCGAAGCGCAGCGGGCCAAGCCGCTCGCTCATGCCGTACTCGCACACCATCGCGCGGGCCGTGTCGGTCACGCGGTCCAGGTCGCTCACCGCGCCCGTGTCCATATCACCGTAGACCAGAAGCTCGGCCACGCGCCCGGACAGGGCCATGGCGATCCGGTCCTCCATCTCCGCCTTAGTCCGGTTGTACCGGTCCTCGTTCGGCAGGCTGATGGTCACGCCCAGCGCCATGCCGCGCGGCAGGATGGTGACCTTGTGGATCGGGTCGCAGTTCGCCAGAAGCTCACCCACGATGGCGTGTCCCGCCTCGTGGAGCGCCGTGCGCCGCCGCACCGCCTCGGTCATAATCCGGCTCTTGCGCTCGGGGCCCATCATCTGGCGGTCGATGGAATCCTCGAAGTCGCCCATATCGATGCGCGTCTTTTCGCGGCGCGCGGCCAGCAGGGCGGCCTCGTTCACCAGGTTCGCCAGGTCCGCACCCGAGAAGCCGGGCGTGCGACGGGCCAGGCTGTCCACATCCACGTCCTCGCTCAGCGGCTTGCCGCGCAGGTGGACCGTCAGGATCGCCTTCCGGCCGGACTGGTCCGGGGCATCCACCACCACGCGCCGGTCAAAGCGGCCCGGGCGCAGAAGCGCCGGGTCGAGAACATCCGGGCGGTTCGTGGCCGCAATCAGGATGACGCCCGCGTTCGGGTCGAAGCCGTCCATCTCCACGAGGAGCTGGTTCAGCGTCTGCTCGCGCTCATCGTGACCGCCGCCCCAGCCGGCGCCGCGCTGGCGCCCGACCGCGTCAATCTCGTCGATAAAGATCAGCGCGGGGCGGTTCTGCTTGGCGGTATCAAACAGGTCGCGGACACGCGACGCGCCGACCCCCACAAACATCTCCACAAAGTCGGAGCCCGAGATGTGGAAGAAGGGGACCGCCGCCTCACCCGCGATAGCGCGGGCCAGAAGCGTCTTACCCGAGCCGGGAGGGCCCAGGAGCAGCACACCCTTCGGAATCTTCGCACCCAGCGCCTGGAACTTCTTCGGGTTCTTGAGGAACTCGACAATCTCCTGGAGGTCCTGCTTAGCCTCCTCCACGCCTGCCACATCCTCGAACGTCACCTTGGGGACGTTATCGCCGAGACGGCGCGCCCGGGAGCGGCCAAAGTTGAGTGCCTGGTTCCCACCGCTCTGCGCCTGGCGCAGAATAAAGAAGTAGAAGACCAGGATCACCATCAGCGGCAGCAGCAGCGGCACTACCAGGCCCGCCAGGACATCCAGCGTGCTGATGGGGGCCACATCAAAGGTGACCTTGCTCTGCTCCAACAGACCGATCAGGCGGGAGCGCTCCTCCGGTGCATCCGGGAGGACGACCTCAAACTTCTTCTTGCCGGTCGGGCTGAGCGCCTCCAGGTACTCCCCGAGGAACTTGTCCTTCTGAATCGTCCCTGTGGAGACGACGCCGGTGCTGCGTACCTTCTCCAGGAACTGGCTGTACTTTAACGTCTCCCTCTGCTCGCCAAAGGGCAACGGCCTGCCGAACAGTCTCCCGATCAGCATCACCGACACCACCAGAGCGACCGTCAGAAGCACAAGCTTTGCATAACGGTTCAACGAAACGCCTCCTCCGGCGCGGCTCCCCTCGCCACGCCGCCGCACGAGCGGCAGGGAATCCTGTACTGCGTGTTTTCCGGACAAGCGCTGCCGCGACGACGGATCGGCAGGAGGGAGGGGTCGGCGGCGGCACACACGCTCTCGTGCATGCCGGCCAGACACCCGCCGCCGCCGACAGTGGCAACATTATACCACGGCGGCCTCTCTCACCCGGTCCCGTCGCGCCCGCCCTTGCGGCGCCTTACGCTCCCCTGCTTGGGTCGGAAAGGAAGTCCCTTTCCCGCCCGGTTACACCCTAATCTACGCGAATTCCGGGGTCGGGGTTCGCGCCTTTCGCCCCGCCCTCCTATTCTTTGCCCATTCCGGCGCCGTTCCTGACACCGAACCACCACGATGTTCTCTCATTCGTTACAACGGCATGGGCGAAGCCGGCCGCCGCAGCAGGTTTTTCTCCCACCAAGCGAGAACCGGGTTTCTCGGTTCGCTTCTTGCAACCTTCCAACTTCTGGTCAGCGCGGACCGACCGAAGCATTCAATCGAAATAATAACGACCGTCATCACACACGCCGCCGCGCGCGACGCGGCGCCTGGAGACCCGCGCCCGTGTCCACGCCCGAAGACCTGCCCGTCCGCCTGTTGCCGCCGATGCCCTCTGAGAGCGAACCATCACGGGGGGGCGGAGGGAGGGGCGGAGGGGGGAAGCCGCCGCGGGTGCGCTCCCGGCGCGTCTCGGGCATCCCGACGCCGGACCGCTCACGCCCCTCGCTGTACCTCTTCGAGTGGGCGTGCATCGCCGTCATCATCAGCATCGTCCTGACCCTGTCGCTGTCCGCCTACCGCCGCTCGGCGGAGGCCGCCCGCGGAACGGCCTGCGCCACAAACCTCCAGCGGCTGTACCAGATGACCGCTCTGTACGCCCAGGACTACGACGGTGTGTACCCGCCCCTGCCGCGCGCCGAGACCCTGGAGCGGGCGACCCGCCCGTTCGTGGACGACGCCGAGGCGTGGACCCTCCGCCTGGCGCCCTACCGGGAGGCGAAGGAGCGGATGGAGCCGTTCACCTGTCCGTCCGCCGACGCGCCCACCTATGCCTACAACGCCGCCCTCGGCGGACGCGTCCTTCCCGTCTACGAACCCGGTTATCCCCCGAAGTCGGACGCCGATGTCGCCACCCCCTCAGCGACCTTCCTGTTCTGGGACACCGCAAACCAGGGTGCGGCGAACGCCCTGAGCGGACACCGCTTCTTCTACGGCGGCGCGCAGCAAGACCCGTTCCGCCCGGGGGACTTCGTACTGCCGACCCGGGGTGTCACCGTGGACTGGCAGTATCCGCGCCACAACGACGGAGCGAACGCGCTTTACTGTGATGGGCACGCCCGCCGGATCACCGACCCGGCGATTCACACCCAGAAGCGTAACCCGTTCGACCCGGCAGGGTAGGGGACCGCCCCCGCCCCCATCAGGCGATAAACAGCCGGAGCAGAGACCAGGTCGTGTAGCTCAGGGAGAGAATCAGGCCGAGCAGGGCCAGCGCCTTGCCATAGGGGTGGAAGCGCCGCATCGTCGCGCTCTCATTCAGGCCCCAGAAGTAGTGAAAGTGCAGGCAGAGGGCGAGGAACAGCACCGTCAGGCCCGCCGCGACGGCGCCTCCGCCTTCCAGAACGGTCGGGCCGCCCCTGCCGCGCAGGACGGCGTGACGGGTGATGATCCAGTACAGCCCCCACGCGGCGAGCGGGAGGGGAGCGATGACGCCTCCGATCCACTTCTCCCAACGGTCGCCCTCCGGCTCCCGATCCAGGTCAAGTGCCACAGGTGCGCCTTCCTGTAAGAAAAACGGCGGGCGCGATGATCGCGCCCGCCGGATGGTGTCCTCAGAAGGCGGCGGCCTACCAGTCGCCTCCGCCGAAGTCCCCGCCTCCGAAATCGCCTCCGCCGAAGTCGAAGCCGCCGGAGTCACCGAACCCGAAGCCGCCCGAGTCGGAGGTCTCGTCGTAGCCGCCCTGGCCGAAGAAGTCGAACCCGCCGGTGTTATCCGGCGTCGGGTCGTACTGCGGCCCGGGATCGTACCCGCCTCCGCCGAAGCCGCTCTGGTCGTAGCCACCGCCCGGGTAGCCGCCGATCACGGCCGGGCCGTAGCCCCAGCCGCCCCAGCCTCCGTATCCGCCGAACAGGCCGCCCCCAAAGAGCTGCGACAGCAGGAACAGGTCTACGAACGTCCCCATCCCGGTCAGGCCGCCGTAGCCCCAGCCACGGTAGTAGTCGCGGTACGGGTCATAGCCCCGGTGGTCGTACCACGGCACGTAGCGCCCGTTGTCCTCGAAGGCCCGCACGCGCGGGGTTTCGCCGCGGCGGATCTGCTCCGCCTCCTCGCGAGTTGCCATCACCGTGCGCTTCTGGCCGTCTATGACCAGCGTCACCGGGACCAGTTCCGACTTCGGCATCGGCTGGCCGGAGAAGAACGACACGCCGCGCTCGCTCTCCGGAATCGCCTCGATCTCGCTCTGGAGGCGGGCCGCCTCCTCGGCGCTGCGCACCTCCTCCAGCTTCTTCAGGTGCGCCCGTGCCCGGCTCTCATCGGTCGCCAGCGACGGCAACTCCGGCGCGGCCATGGCCACGCCCGTTCCGCCCGTCGCCAGGTCGATCAACTTGCGGCACTCCTCCAGATCGCGAATCGCCTCCCGCAGCAGCGGCTCTGCCGGTCGCACATCCTCCGCGGTCTTCGCCTGGAGCAGGATTCCGGTAGCGGTAGAGTAGCGCTCATAGGCAGCCGCGCGCCGCCGCCGCGCCTCGTCCGCCTCCGAACCCGCCGGGAGCAGGTCCAGGTAGCCGTCCACATAGGACAGGTCCTTCAGCGCCTCCTGGCGCAGCGCCTCCACCGGCGCCTTGGCCTCGTCCAGTTCGCGCTTGCGCTTCAGGGTCACGAAGCCGAGCACGCCGCCGACCGCGCCGAGCGCCACCAGCAGGATGCTCCCTGTGCGGGTCGCGTCCCCGGTCTTGTCGCTCTGCACCGCGCCGCCCAGAGAGCGCACCGCCGCTGCCGCCGCCGCGCCCAGGCCACCCTGACCGTACGCCTCCGCCGCGCCGCCGCGGAGCGCCGCGTTCTCGATCTGCCGGTTGGAGAGTCGCTTACTCGCGCCGCTGATGCCCTTGGGGGTGACGACCAGCACCACGGCGTCGTTGTCCACGTTCAGCTGCTTGCGCAGGTCGTCGGCCATCGCCGCGCGGGTAGGGTAGGGGCCAAGCTTCGGCACCACCACCACCTTGACCTCGGTCGGACGCGCGTCGGAAACAGCGGCCTCCAGATCTGCCGGGTTCACCTCGCCCCGCAGATCGGGGTGGACATACACGCTGCCCGTAGACAGGGCGTTGAGGATGTCCCGCGCCTCGCCAAGCGTCGCCGCGCTGCCGCCCTGCGGGGCGTTCGCCTTGCCGGGCTGCAACTTTCCCCCGACCTCACGGTACAGCTTCAGGAAACCCCGGTCGTCGTTTACCGACGTTAACCCGGGATCGCGCCGGATCACCGTGTCCCACGCCTCGCGTGCGCCGTCGCGGTCGCCCAGCTTCCACTTCGACGCCCCGAGCGCCACATACAGGCGCGTCTCGTCGGGATTCTGCTTGATGCCCGCCTGCGCGATCCGGACCGCCTCGCGGTAGTTCCCGCTCCGGTAGGCCCGGTTCGCATCCTCATAGGGCCCGGCGAGCGCCGCGGCCGCCAGACTGATAGTCAGCACCAGCAGTGCCAGAACCCGCTTCGCCGCGGAGCCTGCTGTGTTGGGTCTCATTCGCTACTCCTTAAGACGTTCATGTCCTCGAAAAACTGATAACGCCCGAGCATCAGACACGCGTCGTCCGCTCGCAGTTACGCTATACTCTCTCTATACGTCATGAAATCCAGCCACCGTTTCGCCTTTGCGCCGCTCCTACTGGCCCTCTCCGCGGTTCTGACCGTTCCCGGCGGATGCGCCGCGGAAAGCCGGCAAGCCGCCGCTGCGGCCGCGAGCGCCCTCCCTACCAGTGTACCCACGACGCTCGGGGGAGTGGCGTACGACGCCGCCGCACCGCTGAACGCCGAAGCGAAGCCGCTCTTCGACGAGTCGGCTCCGCCCGCCAATCGCTCGTACTCCCTGCGCTATGCCGGGGGGGGCGGTAAGACCGTACCCGCCCTGCTGACCATCCCGGGGAGCAAAAGCGATGGCACGAAGCACCCGTGCGTCCTCCTGCTGCACGGCCTCGGGGGGCGCAAGGAGGACATGCTCCTGCTCGGCGTCGCCCTCGCGCGCCGGGGGTACGCCAGCGTCGCCATCGACATCGCGGGCCACGGACAGCGTGAGAAGATCGGCGGCAAGCCCGTCTCCGACCTCGCCCTGCCCGGCATGCGTGAGGTGGCGGGGCAGACCGTGGTCGACCTGCGCCGCGCGGTGGACTACCTTTCGACCCGGCCGGACATCGACGCCAGCCGCCTGGGGTACGTCGGGGTGTCTCTGGGGGGCATCATCGGCGGCGTGTTCGTGGCGAGCGAGCCGCGCCTGAAGGGCGGCGTGCTCTGGGCGGCGGGCGGCGACTGGGGCAAGCTCATCACCACAAGCCAGCACGCGTTCGCCAAGAAGTACCGGGAGCAGGGCGAAACAGATGCGGCGAAGATCGAGGCGGTGATGGGGGAGGTGGATCCGATTCGCTACATCTCGCTGGTCGCGCCGCGCCCCCTGCTGTTCCTGAACGGCACCGAGGACACCATCGTGCCGAAGTCCTGCACCGAGAGCCTGTACGCCGCGGCGAAGGACCCCAAGGCCATCAAATACATCCCCGGCGGTCACGTTCCGGACCTGAAGGTGCTGCTCGAAGACACCCTCACCTGGCTCGACACCCACGTCAAGAAGTAAGCGCCCCCTCTGCCCATCGGGCCGGCACCCCTCCTTCGCTTGCGAAGGAGGGGGCCAGGGGGGCTGCCAGGTGGGGTAGCTGCTACCTGGCCCAAGGAGCCCGCACCGACGAAGCGGAGCTTCGCTCGCGGAGGCGGGCTTGAATCACCGAAGCCGGGACTTCAGTCCACGGCAACCAGGGGGCGGCGACCCTACCTCCAGTCGAACTCAATCCCCTTCAGGAACGCTCGCGCCAGAACCATGTGCCCCGCCTGACTCGGATGCACCCGGTCCCACGCCAGCGCCATCGGGTGCCGGTGCGCCAGCACCGCGTCGAATGCGGCCTGCGTATCCACCAGGATCGCGTCGTGCTCCGCTGCCACCTGTTTCACAATCGCCCCGTATTCGTCCATTCGGACCCGCATCGGGTCCGCCCGGTTCGGCTCGATGAAGAACGGCGTCATCAGCACCAGCCCCTCCAGTCGCGGGCGCGTGTCCGCCACCAGGCGGCGCAGCGTCTCCTCATACTCCGTCGGAGGCACATGCTTCTCCGTCTGGTGCGGGCTGTCGAACTGCCGCCAAACGTCGTTGATACCGATCATCACCGACAGCCAGTGCGGCTTCAGATCCATCACATCCCGCTGCCAGCGCGCCGCCAGATCGCGCACCGTGTGGCCGCTCGTGCCCACGTTCACGATCCTCAGGTTCGCCTCCGGGTGCGCCGCCTCGAACAGCGCCTCCACCTGGGCCACATAGCCCCGGCCCAGCGCCTCGCCGCGCCCTTCGCCCACCGGCTGCGCCCGGCCGCAGTCCGTAATCGAATCGCCGATGAAAACCAGTTTCTTATTGGATGAGATGCGCATGCGCTAGATTTCGCCGGACTGCCCGCGCCCGCCTCCCCCGTCCCCGGTGGCGATGGCGGTGGCGGTGGCGGTGGCGCTGTTTCGCGTGATACCCCACACGCCCGCCAGCACGAGCACCGCCCCCGCCACCGTCGCCAGCGAGAGCTTCGTGCCCTCCACCGCGACCCCGAGCAGCGTCCCCGTCACCGGCTGCAGGAAGATAAAGACCGTCAGCTCGCTCGCGTCCACATCCTCCACCAGCCGGTACCACACCGTGTAGGCCACCAGCGTGCAGCCGACCACCAGATACAGGAACGACCCCCACGCCGCGGGCGCCGGGGCGATCGGCCCTTCGCGCAGCGCCTCGTACGCCGCGAACGGCGCCAGCATCAGGCTCCCCAGGAGGAACTCGTACGTTAGGATTGCCCGCCCCTTGTAGCGTGCCGTCAGCCGCTTCACCGTCAGCACCGCCGCGCTCTCCCACAGCAGCGAGAACACCATCAGGGCGTTACCGAGCATCGCCAGGCCCGCGGCCGTCTCCGGCGCGGCCCCCGCGGCCGGCGTCTGCTGCTGCTGCTGCTGCGACGACAGAACCACCATGACCGCGCCCGCCAGCCCCGCCAGGATGCCAAACAGGCGCGCCTGCGTCATCCGCTCCCGCAGAAAGATCACCGCCAGTGCCGCGATCCACACCGGCTCCGTCGCCATAATGAGCGCGGCGGCGGTCCCTGTGGACAGCGCAAGCCCCCGGTAGTTGAAGACGTAGGTCAGGCACATGCCCAGCAGCGCCAGGCGCAGGAAGGTCGGCCAGTCCTCCGGCCGCACCCGCAGCGACTGCGGGTCGCGCCACACCCCCCAGAGGCCCAGGCACATCCCGCATATCCCGAAGCGAAAGAACGACGCCCGGAACGGCCCGAATCCCGCCGTCTCCTCGGTCCCGATGGCGAGTTTCCCGGTGACATACGCCCCCGACCAGAGCAGGCAGCAGAAGGCCGCGAGCAGGAAGCAGATGTGCCGCCGGAGCGGCATGTGGTGAGGCAGGGGGGCAGGGGAGGGTGTGTCGGTCATGTCAGGAGGCGCCGCGGCAGCATGCGGCGGCCTCCGTAGTGTATAACCCGCCTCATCGCTTGGAAAGCCTCCGCCCGGTCCGGCCGACTCTTTTTCTCGGCTGCGGCCCCGGCGCGGCAGAACGGGCGTCTTCCGTTCGGGGCGGGTACCCTGTAGGCAGCGGAGGCGCGCGCCGTTGCGCTGCTGAAAGCGCTACGTTTCAGGAAGGCAGAATAGTCGAGTCATGCGAGAGTCGTTAGGAAGTGAGCTGGAGGCCATCTTTGAGCAGGTCGTCCGGAGGAACCCGGGAGAGCGGGAGTTCCACCAGGCGGTCCTGGAGGTCTTCGGCTCCTTGAAGCCGGTGCTGGAGAGGTACCCGGAGTTCGGCCGGCACAAGATCCTTGAGCGCATCTGCGAACCCGAGCGACAGATCATCTTCCGGGTCCCCTGGCAGGATGACCGCGGCGAGGTCCACATCAACCGCGGCTTCCGCGTCGAGTTCAACAGCGCCCTGGGACCCTACAAGGGCGGGCTGCGGTTCCATGAGTCCGTGTACCTGGGCGTCGTCAAGTTCCTGGGCTTCGAGCAGGTCTTCAAGAACGCGCTCACCGGCATGCCGATCGGCGGCGGAAAGGGCGGCGCGGACTTCGACCCCAAGGGGCGCTCCGACGACGAGATGATGCGCTTCTGCCAGAGCTTCATGACCGAACTGCACCGCCACCTCGGCGAGTACACCGACGTCCCCGCTGGCGACATCGGCGTGGGCGGACGGGAGATCGGCTACCTCTTCGGGCAGTACAAGCGCATCACCAACCGCTACGAATCCGGCGTCATCACCGGCAAGGGGCTCGACTGGGGCGGCTCGCTGGTGCGCAAGGAGGCGACCGGCTACGGGACGGTCGTCTTCGCTCAGGAGATGCTCCGGGTGCGCCGCGACAGCCTGGAGGGCAAGCGGTGCGTGGTCTCGGGCTCTGGCAACGTGGCCCTGTACGCCATCGAGAAGATACACCAGATGGGCGGAACGGTCGTGGCCTGCTCCGACTCCTCCGGCGTGGTCTACGACCCGCGCGGCCTCGACCTGGCACTGCTCAAGGAGATCAAAGAGGTGGAGCGCGCTCGCCTGTCCGAGTACGCCCGCCGGCTTGGTCGCGACGGCGTCGCCTACCGCGCCGGTGGCAACCTCTGGGAGATTCCCTGCGACGTCGCCCTGCCCTGCGCGACGCAGAACGAACTGAACGGCGAGGACGCTGCCAAACTCATCCGGAACGGCTGCCGATTGGTCGCCGAGGGCGCCAACATGCCGACCACGCCCGAGGGTATCCGCGCCTTCCAGGAGGCCGGGGTCCTCTTCGGTCCGGGCAAGGCCGCAAACGGCGGCGGGGTGGCCACCTCGGCGCTGGAGATGCAGCAGAACGCCAGCCGCGACGCCTGGAGTTTCGCCCACACCGAGGAGCGCCTGGAGGAGATCATGCGGGGCGTCCACCAGCGGTGCTATGAGACGGCCGAAGAGTTTGGCCGCCCCGGCAACTACGTGGACGGCGCCAACATCGCCGGCTTCCTCAAAGTCGCCCGCGCCATGGTCGCCTTCGGCCTCATCTAACCATCCCACGCCCTAACTTCTCCCTCTCCTTCGGGCGCGCAGCGCCGCTCCCATCCGGCCTCTCCCCCTCCTTCGCTTGCGAAGGAGGGGGCAGGGGGGGCACCGGAGGGCTCCGAAAGCAGGGGGTGAGGGCAGACCCGCGAGGAGGTATCGCGCGCGGCGGAACCGAACCTGCCCGGTATGAAGTCCGGTTTCCCCGCCGTTGGGGCGGCGGCCCTCCTCCGCGCTCTCCTCGTGCCTGCCGCGCTGACGCCCCCGGCCGGGCTGCGGCGAGGGGAAGGAGGTAAGCGGCCCCAATGATCGACCTGTTGGCCCAATTGGTCGAGGAGAACACCGACGGCGTCGCGGTATTCGATGCCGAAACGCGCTACCTGCTCGTGAACAAGGAGGCCGAGAGGCTTCTGCAGCGTTCGCGCAGCGAGATTCTGAACCGCACCGTCGCCGAGGTCTTCCCGAACACCGGTGCGCACGGCCTTCCCTTCCAGCGGCACTTCGCGCGGGCGATGGCGGAGGGAATAGGGGGGGAGTACGAGAACTATGCCGCCCCCATCGGCTGCTGGGTCCGGGTGCGTCTGGTACCGATTGTCCTCCCGGGGGACGGGGACGAGGAGCGGCCCGGCGTCGTTGCCTACTTCCGGGACATCACCGTCCGTAAGGAGGCGCAGAACGCGCACGTGGAGTCCGAAGGGCGCTTCCGCGCCCTCGCGAACGCCGCGCCCGTGCTGATCTGGACCAGCCGGACGGATGCGCTCTGCGACTGGTTCAACAAACCCTGGCTGGACTTCACCGGGCGGACGATGGAGGAGGAACTGGGCACCGGATGGCTCCAGAGTGTTCACCCGGACGATGTGGAGCGTTGCCTGGAGACCTACCAGAGTTCGTTCGCGCGCCGCGAACCCTTCACGATGGAGTACCGGATGCTCCGCCACGACGGGCAGTGGCGCTGGATTCTGGACCACGGCGTGCCCCGCTACGCCGAAGCAACCAACACGTTCCTGGGGTTCATCGGGTCCTGTCTCGACATCACGGAGCAGAAGCGGTACGACGAGGAGAAGGCCCGCCTTCTGGCAGAGCGGACCGAACTCGTTCGGCGTCAGGCAGAGCACCTACAGCAGCAGCGCGCCTTCCTGAAAGACATCCTGTTTGCCGTGACGGAGGGCGTCCTGACCCTCTGCGACACGGCAGCGGAGCTGCCCCCGCCTGCGGAAAAGACCCAGGACCGCGACGATGTGTTCATCCTGCCGAGCGCCACGGACCTGCGTGCCCTGCGCCAGAAGTTAATGATAGCGGCATCGGAGTGCGGCCTGTCGCCCGACCGCATCAACGACCTGCTGACCGCCGCCGGCGAGGCCGCCATGAACTCCCTGGTCCATGCGAACGGCAGCGGCCGGGTCCGCATCCTGAGCGACCGGGAGCAGGGGTATCTGCAGGTGTGGGTCGTGGACTCCGGGCACGGAATCGCGATGGAGCGTCTGCACCGCGCCGTGCTGGAGCGCGGGTTTACCACGGCCGGCTCGCTCGGGCACGGGTTCTGGCTCATGCTTCGCACGGCCGACCGGGTCTACCTCCTCACCGATACCTCCGGGACCACCCTGGTCCTGGAGCAGTACCGCAAGCCGCCAACCCCGGCGTGGCTCCGCAGGGACGAAGCCGCGTCACCGTCCTCACTCCTCTAGCTCGGAGAGCAGCTTCCGCAGGTGGTCCAGCACAAGGGGGTGGCGCTCCTGCTCCGCGGCGGCGCGGAGGGCGTGGATAAAGGCGTCTGCCGTCTCGTCCGTCGCCGCCAGGCGTAGCACCGTCGCCGCCTGCAGCCGTGCCCGGTAGCCGTCGCCCCGCCGCAGCACCTCCCGCACCTCGGCGAAGGCGAATGCCTCGCCCAGACGCCACAGCGCATAGTGGTACCACACCCGCACCGCGGGCCACTCGCGCGGCAGACGCGCCCGTAGCGTCGCCGCCACGCCCGGGTCGCCCAGATAGCCCAACGCCTCCACCGCGTAGATACGCACCAGATCGCTTGCATCCTCCAGCAGGTGCAGGAGCGCCGCCACGGCCTCCGCCTCCGCGCGGCCGACACCGCCCAGCGCCTCCGCGGCGCACAACCGCACCAACTCGTTTTCGTCGCCCGTCGCCGTCACCAGCGCCGGGACGGCGCGCGGGTCCCCGATAACGCCCAGAGCCTCCGCCGCCTCCCAGCGGACCGCCTCCTCCAGGTCGGCCGTCACTGCGTCCGCCAGCGCCGTCACCGCATGCGGCGAGCGCACCCGTTGCAGGTAGCGGGCCGCCTCCTCCCGAACCGGTGCCGGCCCCTCCCGCAGAGCAGCGCACAGCAGCGGCACCGGGTCCCGGTCGGGTGTCCGCATCGCCTCCAGAAGCGCCTCCGCGGTCCACTCCGCCGGCCCGTTCCCGCCGCCCGCTACAGGCTCGCCCACAGGGCTGTCACCTTGTCGCGCGAATACAGAATCAGGGCGCTGTCTCCGTAAAACGTCTCCAGAGTGACCGTGCCATCGTAGCCCGTGGCCTTCAACGCCCGCAACTCCCGCTTCCAGGAGATCGTCCCCGCCCCGATGGCGAGGTGGTCGTCGCGGGTCCCCTTGTTGTCGGACAGATGAACGTGCTTCAAGCGGTCGCCGAACCGCTCCAGCAGGCCCGGCGCCAGCGACTTCTTCACCCCGATGTTCGCGTGCCCGATGTCCAGATGCAGCCCCACCGTGGGAAGACCATCCAGCACGACGGCCATCGTGTCGGCGTCCTCGCCCTCGCTGTTCTCCACCATCAGGGTGATGCCGTGCGCCTCCGCCGTCGGCAGCAGGCGCTCGATCGCCTCGCGGTTACGGCGTAGGATAAACGCCGGGTCGTGGCCCGGAACGCGCGTGTCGAGGTGCAGGTTCATCACTGTCGCCCCAATCTCCGCGAACACCTTCAGGCAGCGCTCCGCCTCCCGCAGCGCGCCGTCGCGCACCGCATCGAAGGCCGAGGCGATAGGCAGGTAGTACGCCGTATGGCCCACCACGCCCAGGCCGTGCGTCTCCAGCGCGGCGCGCACCTTCCGCGTGTCCACCCGGTCCGCCCGCGCCGCGGGCGGCTCCAGCGTCAGGTCCACAAACGAAAAGCCAAGGCCCGCGATTCGCGCGATCTCCTTCGCCACATCGCGGGCCGGGTTGTTCATCAGTCCCAGTTGCACGCCTTCAGGATACCGCGTCGCCACGGGAATGTTTTGGGCGGTGTTATAACAGAAGAGGGGACCCGCGCCGTATGCCGAAACGAAATCCCAGGACCGCCCCCGATGGGGCAGCCGGCGCCGCTCCGGGGCGACTGGAGCGCATCTGCCCCTACTGCCAGAGCGAAAACTGCATCAAGACCGGGCGCAGGCCCGCGGAGGCATGGCGCCAGCGCTATCGCTGCAAGCAGTGTCACCGCACCCACACCGGCGTGCTCCCCGTCCGTCCCCGCGAGGCCGGCGGCCCCACCGTCCGCGTCCTGCGCATCGGCATCGGTCTGCGCGCCCAGACGAACCTGACCGTCTACTGCAGCGCCCGCGTCCTCTCGCCCCAGCAGGCCATCCGCGAGATATTTCGGCAGTACGCCGGGGAAGCGGGGGACATACGCGTGTCCACCGCCCGCGTTGTGTACGACCCGCGCGAACAGTGCTCGCGTATCGTCGTGACCACACCCCGCGCGCACGCCCCACAATGCCGCCCTCTCACCGACGCCGAGGCCCGCGCCATCTCCTTCGCCGACCTGCGCCCCGAGAACGCCCGCCGCCTCGCCCTGCGCCGTGGTTCCGAGCGCTACACCCCCACGGTCTATATTGCCGTCCGCCTGAATGTCAGTCTGGACGCCCTGGCGGTCACCGGTCTGGTCCGCGCCATGCGGCGCACCGGCCTGAGCCATCAGGACGCCGCCCGCTGGCTCATCCAGAACGCGCGCCCCCCGACCCACATCGCCACACTCGCCAAACCTATTCAGTGAACGTGTTCGGTGAATATGGTACGATGCGGCTGTGGCACGACAAAAGCGGAGCGAACAAAAGGAAGAAACGCGCCAGCGTCTGCTGGACGCCGCCCGGGAGGTCTTTGAGGCGGAGGGGTTCGAAGGCGCCAGCCTGCGCCAGATCGCCGCACGGGCGGGTATCGCCGCCGGCACCATCTTCGTCCACTTCCGGGACAAGCGCGACCTGCTGCACGCCGCGCTCTTCGAGGACCTGGCCGCCACCCTGGAGGCGGCGCTCGCCGAGGACGACGCCGACTCGCTGGAGGCGTGGCTGGCGCGGCTCACCGACCGGATGCTCGGCTACTACGAAGCCCGGCCACTCCTGTCCCGCGTCCTCCTGCAGCAGTCGCTGCTCGCCGAACCGCCCTGGGCCGAGCGCTTCGCCGGCCAGATTGCGCAGGTGCACGCCGAGGTGGTCCGCCGCGCCGAGGTGGCCCGCGCGCAGGGAGAGCTTGCTCCGGACGCCAACCTGCCGCTCTTCGCCGTCGCCTTCGTCTCGTTCTACATGTTCGGCCTGATCGCCTGGGCGCAACGCAGCCACCCGGCCCCGCGCGAACTCGTGCGGCGGCTCACCGCCCAACACCTCGACGCCCTGCGCCCCGGCCCCAACCCGACCGCTGCTGACCCGGGAGACCACGGACCATGACCATCTTCACCAGCCCCGAAGGAAAAGCCCGCCTCGCCGACTGGCACGAGCGCTTCCGCGCCCGCCTCGGCCGGCCCACCGAATCCCGCTGCGTCCCGACCCGCTTCGGCACCACGCACGCCCTCCTGTGCGGGCCGCCCGAGGCGCCGCCGCTCGTACTCCTCCACGGCGCGCTCGCCAGCTCCGCCCACGCGCTCGGAGAGGTCGCCGCGCTGGCGGACGAGTACCGCGTATACGCCATCGACGTCATCGGCCAATCCCCCATGAGCGCCGAAGCCCGCCCCGATGTCAACGCCCCTGCCTACGGTGAATGGCTGTGGGATACCCTGAACGCCCTCGGCCTCACCGACCCCGTCCGCGTCGTCGCCGTGAGCTGGGGCGGCTTCGTCGCGCTGCGCGCCGCCGCCCTCGCCCCGGAGCGCATCACCAAACTCTCGCTCGTGGTGCCTGCCGGCCTCGTGCAGGGCGCGGGCATCGAAGGGTTCACCCGGGTCGGCCTGCCCATGATGCTCTACCGCGC
>Ga0065721_10049878_pt1 | contig 25909 bp, 20 predicted proteins | sample Mesricmetagenome_FD_59108 | JGI IMG/M metagenome (GOLD analysis project Ga0065721, IMG submission 59108) | Mesophilic microbial community from rice straw/compost enrichment Sample: eDNA_1 v2 (version 2) | ecosystem: Engineered > Solid waste > Grass > Composting > Bioreactor | place: USA: Davis... | reverse complement strand
CGCATCGGAAATCGTGCGCGCCGTCGCCGATACGCCGGAAGGTCCTTACTTCTTTCAGGAAGTCGTGCTCCCCGCTAGAGGGGCCGAATACTGGGACGGCCGGAGTACGCACAATCCGCACATCGTCAAGTGGGAGGATTCCTATCTTCTGTACTACATGGGGTCGACGCATCCTTTCCCCGGGCCTGTTCCCGGGGAGCCTTACGGGCTTGAGGATCCGCGCTGCATCGTAGCCCGGGCGAACAAGCGGATCGGGCTGGCGGTATCGCGCAGCGTGTTCGGGCCGTGGGAGCGGATGGATCAGCCGATCTTGCCGGTGCGTCCGGGCAAGTTCGACAGCTATCTGACGTCGAATCCGGCTCCGTGTCTGCACGAGGATGGCTCCGTGCTGCTCGTCTACAAAACCAGGAAATACGAAGGTCACGCGTTCGGGCGAATGACGATCGGAGCCGCGACCGCTTCCCGTTTCGACGGGCCGTACCGCGCCTTGGCGGATCGGCCGGTCTTTGCGCCGGAGCAATTTCACATCGAAGATCCGTTTATCTGGAAGACGGACGAAGGCTATCAGCTCATCGCCAAAGATATGGAAGGAACGCTTTGCGGGGAGAAATACGGCGGCATCCACGCCTGGTCGCCGAACGGGACGGAATGGAAACTGGCGGACAGCCCGAAAGCCTACACCAGACGAATCGTTTGGGACGACGGAACCGTGCAGGCGATGGGGAATCTCGAGCGACCGTTTCTATTGTTTCAAGACGGTAAACCGACGCATCTGTTCGCGGCTACGTCGGACGGGACCGACGGATTCGCGTCCGCCGCCCGTACTTGGAACATGGTGATCCCGATCGCGGCCGAGCCGGTCCTGCAAACTCGTCGTCCATCTCGGGACCGGGGGGACTTATGAACGAGCGCATCGTATTGCCGGAGAAAATTTACGTGTTGGCGGGGGGAGGCGAACGGTTCGAGCAGTTTCATCTCTACTTCCGCAACGCGGTCGTCGGGCTCGCCGCGGACGAAACCGTGAACGTGATCTGCGATTACGGCAGGCAGTATCGCGATTTCTGGCGGATCGAACCGGGCAGCGAAGCTTCTCCCCATTACAGCATCGCGCAAGGAGAATTTCCGTTGCGCCTCCAGATCCTGGATCGCGATTTGGAGTTGATTGCGGAGCGGGAAACTCGAATCGTGATCGTGCCCGCGACCGAGCTGGAACCGGTGCGCATGCTCTGTATCGGGGACAGCATTACGCGCGGGGGAGGTTACGTGCAACACGTACAGGAATCGCTGCCCTGGATTCGCACTGTCGGCACGCGGACCTACGACGACGGACAGGTGAACCGGGAAGGACGCGGCGGATGGACGGCGGAAAACTATCTGCGGCGCGCCGGCGAACCGGAAGGGGGCGACTCTCCGTTTCTTTTCCCCGCGGGTTCGGAAACGGAGAGCGGGCGTTCCTTTTACTGGGGCAATGCGAATTTCTGGAAGCGGGTCCTCGGAGAGAACCCGCGGGGCTACGATTACGAGGGGTTCCAGCATGCGGCCCGAGATCGTCGGGATGCAACGAACCCTTATCGGATCGGACCGGACGGATATCCGTTCGCACCGGCCGTCGGCGATACGATCTGCGATCCCTCGCGCGGCAGCGGCGCATCCGTCTGCCGGTGGGACGGAACGGAGTGGAAGCCGATGCGCCCGCAACCGCGGTGGGAGTTCGACTTCGCCCGCTATCTGGAACGATTCGGAGTGGAGCTTCCGCAAGTCGTCACCTTCTTGTTCGGGGCAAACGAATTTCAGATTTCGGAGCGGACCGACGAATCCATGGACGCGTATCTCGGCAGCATCCAGCGGATGATCGACGCCGTTCATGCCTGCGATCCGGCGATCCGGATCGTCATTCATATGCCGGTAGCCGGCGCGGATCAGGACGCCTGGGGACGGCAGCTCGGCTGCGCCGGATCCGCGGCGCGCTACCGCCGCAACATGCAGGAGGCGGGCCGCGCGATTATGCGACGGTGGGATCATGAGGAGGCTCGTCGTCGCGGTATCGCGGTTTGCCCGTTGCTGGCGGTCGTCGATCCCGATTACGGCTTCGATTCATCGGCGGAACCGGTCAACAAGTATGTCGCCGCAACGGTGGAACGTCCTATCGACTGGGTTCATCCCGGAGCGGCCGGACATCGGCAGATGGGAGACGCGCTCGCCGCGACGGTCCAGGGAATCATGAGCGGTCTTTGAAACGGAAGCCGGAGGAGGCGGCCGCGCCTGCATCGGCGAAAGGATCGCGTGAAGCGGGAGGTCATATTTCTGATTTATCAAGATATCGAATTTCATAACGTCGCCGAGATGGAATCGTTTCTGTCCGGCTGGGTTTTGCAGCGATTTCCGAAGGAAGTGAGGCGGAGCATGATCTCCGGCTCGTCGTGCGCGACTCGGGCTTGCGGGTGCGAGATTCGTTTCGTTACGGAATCCCCCAAAGTAAGCATTACCTTGCTGGCACAAGAATCGGAAGCGGAGCTCTTCGTTTTCAAAGGAGATTTCTTTCATTCGGCGCACCGATTGCCCGCGGGGGCGATCCGAACGATTACGCTGGAAGATCCCCCCGCCTTCCGAACGGTTCAACCGCATCTATTGGAACAAGCTCGTTTTTCCAGCAAAATGTGGCGTATCGTTGCCGGCGATCATCCATTGACGTTTCTTGGACTGGAATGCCACGGATACAGCCATCGGCCGCCAATGGCGCAGGAAAAGCCGCGGTTGCGTTGGCTGGCCTACGGTTCTTCGATCACGACGGGAAACGGCGCGACCCACTTGCAGCATGGTTACGTGCAGCAAGCCGCCATGCGGTTGCGTGCGGACGTTTGGAATAAAGGGCTTCCCGGAGCCTGCATGTGCGAACGGGAGGTTGCCGATTTTTTGTCGGAACGGGTCGAATGGGAGATGGTTACGCTGGAAATCGGCGTAAACATGCGCAGTTCTGTCCCGCCGAACGAATTTGCGGAAAGGGTCGAATATTTAATCGGACGCATGACGGCCATTCAGCCAGCCAAGCCGGTTGTCGTCATCACCGGTTTTCCGAATTTCTGCACTTACGAGATCAAAGAAACCGTATCGGGAATCAACGAAAGAAAATATAACGAGATTTTACGCCGTATCGTAAAGGACGCCGACGATCCTAATCTTCTTCTGGCGGAAGGAACGGACATCTTAACGGAATTCGGCGGACTGACTGCGGATTTGATTCATCCGTCCGATGCCGGACATGCTCTCATGGGAGAGAATTTGGGCAACTTGCTGCTTAGCCGGTTGAGTAGCCATAAATAAGAAAATAGGAGGCCATATGAACGATTGGTTTCAGGAAGCCCGTTACGGCATGTTTATTCATTGGGGACCCTATTCCGTGGCCGGACGCGGAGAATGGGTGTTGAATCGGGAGAACGTCCCGTACGAGGAATATATCCAAAAGTACGTGAATTCGTTTCAGGCGGAACGGTTCGATCCCGAGAAGTGGGTGCGCCTCGCGAAAAAGGCGGGAATGAACTACATGGTCCTCACCGCCAGGCATCATGACGGATTCGCGCTTTGGGATACGAAAACGACGGATTTCCAGTCGGTCAAGATGGGACCCGGAAGAGATCTCGTCCGGGAATATCTGGAGGCCCTCCGTAAGCACGGAATGAAGGCGGGGCTGTATTACTCCATGGCGGACTGGAGCCATGAAGATTATCCCGGCGCGTATGGGAGAGACTGGCCGTCGTCATGGAAGGACGAGGACAGCTGCCGGAGGTTCGTCTCGTTCTATCGACGGCAATTGGCCGAATTAATGAGCGAGTACGGGGAGGTGGATTTATTATGGTTCGACGGTTGCATTCCCGCTTCGCCGAACGCTTCCGAAATCAACCGGGAAATCAAGAAACGGCAGCCCCGCATTCTTATCAATGACCGGCACGGAGATCCTTGGGATTTCCAATGCTGCGAACAAGCCATTCATCCCGCTAATGAGGAAGTCGCATGGGAAGCGTGCATGACCTTGAACGACAATTGGGGTTATCATGCGGGGGACAACAACTATAAGACTCCGGAGCAGGTCGCGATGATGCTGGCCAAAACGGCTTCGAACGGCGGAAATTTGCTGCTCAATATCGGACCCAAGGCGGACGGTACGCTGCCCGATCGGACGGAACAAATTCTGCTGGAGGTCGGGAAGTGGCTGGAGCGAAGCGGAGAAGCCATCTACGGCTCGGAACGGTCGCCTTTCTCCTGGAATAATTCCGGCGAAGTCACGGTCAAAGGAAATAAAGTTTATCTTCATTTGTTCCACGGCACGGGGGAGCGGTTTTGTTTGGCAGGCATCCAAAATCGCGTAATCGGGGTTCGTCTGTTGGCTTACGATCGAGCGATCGCTTATCGACAAGTAGGAAGCCGGTTGTTCCTATCCGGATTGCCTGTTCCGCTTCCCGACCCCATTGCGACGACGATAGTCATCGAGACGGAAGGGGAGGCGCGCGCGGTCAAACCGCAAACCTCTTTCTTGATAGCCGAATGAATGAAGTCGATTGAGGGCTGGCCCCAAAATCATACCAGATGAAGGAGGGACGCCCCGGAAGCCCCTCCTTCATTTTTGTGACGTTATTTCCGTTTTCGTGATCGAAGAATGTATTCGATTTTTAAGATATAAATTGTCCTCAGAGCGCCGATTACTCGAATGTAGTCGATTTTTCGAACATAAAGTGCGCTTCAGCGTGCTAAACGACGAAATGTGTTCGATTTATCAGACTGTTGAATAACCGCTTGTCAGCAAGTTGCGAGCACGAAATATCGTCTGAAGATAAAAAGAAACAGCCCCTCCAGCCCTTGACTGGCCTTAGAGGCGAAGTATCGGGTAATCTTTTTTAGATTTTGGGCAAACGCCGTCAGGAGAGCCTGTTCTTGCGTTTTGGCTCTCCCTCTGAATTTGCATCTACGATATTGATGAAGCACTTTGGCTTCGCCAAAGCTCGGTTCAATCTTCTGTTGTCGCCACTTCAGCAACATCTGGCCGATTGCGCTATTCGCGTTGGCCTGGACGCGTTCTCGGTACTCTTCCCAGATGTGACGTTGCACTCTGCGCTTCATGTCTTGGTTGGACGTACACTGTTTTAAGATCGAGCAGCTCGCACATTGGGTCGGGTCGGAAAAATAAACCCGATGCCCGTCGCGTGTCGTCATGTTGTAGGGAAGCGTTTGACCTTGCGGACAGCGATAGGCATCCTGTTCCGGATCATATGTAAAGTCACTTTTAGAAAGCATCCCTTCCTTCGTTGGTGTCTTACGATTTGCGATTGTGGCGAAGAGGTTCATTCCGATCGTTTTCTTACACACGTAGGGTGTCAAATAGCCTGAATCCAGTGCGATCGCTTCTAGCTCGGTGAAACCGAACGTACGGATTTGGCGTTGTAGCCGATCAATGTACACGACGGGCTCGTTGACCGTGCCAGACGTAATATGGACGTCGGTGATGATGCCGAATTTATGATCGACTGTGCGATGCTCTAGGTAATGGAATCCCTCGGGCTTTCCAATCCGCATCATATAGCCGCTTTCCGGATCGGTTAGGCTTGTTTTGCGCGGTTCTGCCTCTTCGTCCTCTTTCTTTGGAGGGAGTGGCTTTTTTCCATGCTGGGCGCGATCTTCCTGTACGGCTTCCTCGAGTTCCTTGAGATAGGCACGTGGCGTCTCTTCGATGATTTGCATGGTGTATCGATTATTGTTCGCGTCCGCTCGAATGTGGGTGGCATCAGTAAACAATAAACGGCCGGCCACCATACGATGGTGAATGGCAACATGAACAAGTTCATCAAAAATGTCTTGGAATAGGTCGCTATCTTTGAACCGCGTATTCCGATTGTAGCTGATGGTCGAATGATCCGGTACGCGCTCGTTCAAGCCAAGCCCCAAAAACCAGCGATATGCCACATTAAGGCTAATCTCTATTTCCAACTGTCGTTCCGAACGAATGCCATACAAATAACCGATTAGCATCATCTTAAAGAGACGGATGGGCGGAATCGGGGGGCGGCCAAGGGTTTGGGTATAGAAGGGCTTCGTTTTCTCGGTGATGAAAGAAAAATCGATATGTTCATCAATCAGTCGGAGCAAGTGATCCTTAGGAACTAACATGTCCGTACTAGTGAGTTCAACTTGAAATCTTCCCTGATTGAGAAATTCTGAATTCATGCGCCGCTCCCCGCATTTCTTTGAGTTTCCTCTATTATACCACACTACCGCGTTAATTCGTTGAAATACCGACTTATTCAACAGTCTGATTTATCGAACATAATGCGCATTTCAGGGAATGCGCGCTTCATCGATCCGTTTGCAGGCAATCCGATGAACGGGCCTATGGGGCGGGAGCACCATTCGGAGGCTAGCCCGAGGAACGCGCGGCTTGCTGGCCGTCCATGTGCCTTTGAAGGGCTCAAATCTTTACTTGCCCCTATAAGGTCGGTGTCGATGACTCGCCAAGCTCCCGCCCCCCGGCTCCGCGATCTCGCCGATCACCGCCGCCGGAGGCCGAGGCGGCTCGCCCTCGCCAAGCCCCCGTCACACCGGCTCCACGATCTCCCCGTCCTCCGCCGGAGGCTGGGGCTGACCGCCCTCGCCGGACTCCGGAGCCGGCTTTTGCCCGCCTTCCGGAGCGAGGCGCGGATCGTCCGGGTGGACGGCGATCAGCGTATCCTGCGCGCGGTACGTGTCCCGCGACAGCCTTTTCCTCTCCGCCGCGACCCCGTCGACCGTTTTCACCAAATACGATTCCACGACGTAACCGTTCGCGCCTTGCTGAAGCACTCGCTGGCCTCCGGGAGCGACGCTTTCCCCGGCCACGTATACCGTCTTCGGCGCGTTCACCTTCAGCTCCGCCGTCTCCGTCCGGTAAGAGACGTTGTCCGGCATCGTCCCGAACAGCTTGACCGTGACCGTCTTATCCTTCACGACGGTGCGGATCAGCAATTGCTTGCCCGTCGAATTCCGGAACTTGAAATTCACGTAGCCGCTCGCGAAAGTCGCGTCGAGGCCGCGGGGCAAGTACGCCACCGGCAGCGAATGATTGCGCCGCTCGACGATCTCGAGCCCGGTCAGCAAGGCCGCGTTGTACAGCGTGCTGGATACCTGGCAGATGCCGCCGCCGATGCCGGGCGTCAGCTTGCCCTTCAGAATGACGGGCGCCTCCATGTACCCGTATTCCTTCTCCGCCTTCTCCACGATTTTCCCGTATTCGAACACCTCTCCGGGCATCAGCAGCGTGTCGTTCAACGCCATCGCCGCGGCCGTCACGTTATGCGAGCGGCCCTCCCCGCTCGTCGCGAAGGAGGTCGAGAACTCGACGATTTTGCGATCGATGCCCTCCTCTCGCAGCATGGCTTCCGTGATCGCCGGAGGAAACCGTTCGACCGAAGCCCGCACAAGCCGCACGTTTTCCCCGCCTTCGTCCGCCAACGAATCCGGCTCCAGCCCGCGGATCTGCTCGAAGACGGAGGAGAGGTCTATCCGGCGTCGCGGCTTCTCCGGCACGTAGACGACGCGGTCTTCGTCGTCTATCGTTCGGGAAGCGTCGCGGCCTTCCTCGTCGACGAGCGTCCCCCAAGCGGCTTCGGCTTCGCGCTTCAGCGCGTCTTCGTCCCAGGACACGGTAATGCCGAACGTCTCGCCTCTTTCGCCCGCCGCCCTGAGCCGGGCCCGCTCCCACCACGAATAAGCCCTGCGGCGCTCGATCGCCCGCACCGCTTCCTCGGCGCCGATCCGAAGTCCCAGCTCCCGCAGGCCGAGCGCGGCGATTCCGGCGTTTCCTCCCGAAGCTTCGTCCTGCCGATCGCTTCCTCCCAGGCTCTCCGGATCGATCGACACCTTTATCCCTTCCAGATCCGCGATCCGCGCCCGAATCGTCTCCAACGCGGCTTCCGGCGGTTGGCCGCCCAGAGGTATCCCTCCGACGTTGAATCCCGGCGGCAGCGTTTCGTCGCTTCCATAGCTCATCGCGCTGCCGAAGCCGGCCCCCGTCAGCAAACATACGGCGACGATCGCGACCAGTCCGATCTTTTTCACCCGACATCCCTCCCGCGCTCGACGATAGGATCGAACCTTTCGTTGGAAAATGTTTCTAAAGGTTTTATACCGCGAACTTCCCGATTCGTTGTTCGTTAGATTAGAAAATTCTTAAATTTTTCCTGCAACCCAAGCCCGATAAAGGATTCGGCCCGGCCAGACGACAGATTTCACGCGGAAACGATCGACAAAGAAAGGATTATAGGCCATCATGTCGAAGTATCTAAAGTCTGAATCTTATCGGGAAGTGATAACGAGTGATCGAAATGCAAGACATATGGAAAACGTACGCGGACGGCACGACGGCATTGCAAGGCATCAACGTCGTCATCGACCGCAACGAGTTCGTATATATCGTGGGTCCGTCCGGCGCGGGCAAGTCCACCTTCATGAAGCTGATCTACCGGGAAGAATACCCGACCAAAGGACAGATCTCCGTAAACGGTTTTAATATCGGCAAGCTGAAGCACCGCAAAATCCCGTACGTCCGCCGGAACATCGGCGTCATTTTCCAGGACTACAAGCTGCTTCCCAAGCTGACCGCGTTCGAGAACGTCGCGTTCGCGATGGAGGTCATCGAGACTCCCCGGCGCTTGATCCGCAGAAGAACGATGGAGGTGCTCGATCTCGTCGGCTTGAAGCATAAGGCCGGGAGTCTTCCGGCGCAGCTGTCCGGGGGAGAGCAGCAGCGCGTCGCGATCGCCCGCGCCATCGTCAACAACCCGGCGGTCATCGTCGCCGACGAGCCTACGGGCAACCTCGATCCCGAGACCTCCTGGGGCATCATGAACTTGCTGGAGGAGATCAATTTCCGCGGCACGACGATCGTCATGGCTACCCACAACAAGGAAATCGTCAACACGATGCGCAAGCGCGTCATCGCCATCGAGCGGGGCATGATCGTGCGCGACCAAGCGAGAGGGGAATACGGCTATGAGATTTAGCACCCTCTACCGCCACGTTCGCGAAGGCTTCAAGAACGTCGGCCGCAACGGCTGGATGACGTTCGCCTCCTTAAGTTCCATCGCGGTGTCGCTGTTTATCCTCGGAGTTTTCATGCTGCTTGCCCTGAACGTCAACAAGCTGGCGGATCAGCTCGACAGCCAGGTCCAGATCAACGTCTATCTCCAAGTCGATACGACCGAGGAGAAAGCGCAGGAGATCGAACGGACGATCAAGCGCATTCCCGAAGTCAAGGCCGTCGTATACGTGCCGAAAGAGGAAGGACTGGAACGGTTCCGGGAAAGCATGGGCGAGGAAGGCCGGGAAGCGCTCGACGGCTACGACGAGGAGAACAATCCCTTGCCGGACGCCTTCGAGATCGAAGCGTTCGATCCGCAGCAGATCGCCTACGTGGCCAAGCAGATCGAAGCGATCAACCTGACCGATCCCGACAAATCGATCGCCAAGGTCAAATACGGCAAGGACACGATCGAGAAGCTGTTCAGCATCACGAACGCGGTGCGCAACATCGGAATCGTCATCGTCTTGGGCCTGGCCGTGATGGCCATGTTCCTGATCTCCACGACGATCAAGATGACGATCATCGCCCGCCGCCGCGAAATTTCGATCATGAAGCTGGTAGGCGCCACGAACAGCTTTATCCGGTGGCCGTTTTTCATCGAAGGCGCGATCATCGGCTTTTTCGGTTCGGTGATCAGCATGGCGATCCTGTTTTTCGGATATTCGCAGCTCGTCGAATCGACCAGCGCGACCGTCGGCTTGTACATGATCCAATTTACCTCTTTGGAAGAGGTCATGGGACAGGTCGGAGGTTCGATCATAGGGCTCGGTACGTTGCTCGGCATCTTCGGCAGCACGATCTCGGTCCGGCGGTACTTGAGAGTATAATTCCGCTACTCTAACGATAGCAGCCGTCCGTCGGACGGAAGCCGTATTCGTAAGGAGGATTACTGTGAAAAAGAAATTGCTGCTGCTGGCGGCCGCGCTTCTCGTCGCCGTCCTGGTCGTTAAACCCTATGACGGACAAGCCCAGACGGAGCTGGAGAAGATCGAGGCGGACTTGAAGAAGCTGAAGCAGAATATGGACCGTGCCGCCCATAACCAACGATACGCGGATAAGACCGTGCAGGAACTGACGGGGAAACAGCAGGCGACCAAGGAAGACATCGAGAAGCTGCTCGCCCGAATCGAAGTCGTCCAGAAGAGATTGGACAACACGATGACGAAAATCGGGGCCGCGGAAGAGAAGCTCGTGCAGACCGCCCAAGAGCTGGAGGACGCGATCAAGCAGCGCGACAACCGCGACGAGCTGATGGCCAACCGCGTTCGCATGGCGTACACCGCGGGTCCGGTCTCTTTTCTGGACGTGCTCCTCAGCGCGACCGATTTCTCCGACTTCCTGAACCGGTTCGACGCGGTCGAGGCCATCGCGTCGCAGGACCGGAACATCCTCGACGAGAAGAAGAAATACGCGGACGAAGTCGCCCAGCTCAAGGCGCAAAGCGAGCAAGAACTGGCGGAGATCAAGGAGCTGTACAAAGAAGTCGAGGCGCACAAGCAATCCCTGGAACAGGAAGAAAAGGACAAGGAAGTGCTCATCTCCCAGCTGGCCCACGAGATCGAGGAGATGGAAGAAATCAGCGAGGAGTCCGAACGGCAGCTGACGGAGCTCGCGAAGCAGGCTTCGGCGCTCGAAGCGAAGAAAAACCGAATCAAGACGTACTATACGGGCGGCCAGCTGGGCGTACCTTTGAAATCGGAATATCGCTTGTCGTCCCCGTTCGGCTATCGGATTCACCCGATCACGGGCAAGAAGAAGCTTCATGCCGGGATGGACATGGCCGCCCCGAAGGGAACGCCGATCTACGCGGCCGAGACGGGAGTCGTGATCGTCGCCCAGTCCTGGAGCGGATACGGCAACACCGTCATCATCGATCACGGAGGCGGGCTTTGGACGTTGTACGGCCATATGAGCGAGATCCTCGCGAAGAAAGGCGAAACCGTCAAGAAAGGATCGAAGATCGGCTTGGTCGGATCGACCGGACAGTCGACGGGCAACCACCTGCATTTCGAAGTCCGCAAAAATTCCGAACCGGTCGACCCGGTTCCGTACCTGAAATAAGCGCTAGGAACAGCCGAATCTCCGACGGACCGGTCGGACGTCGGCTGTTTTGTTTCCGGGGTTGCGAGATTCGCGGCGGCAATAGGCAAATATTCGCGATCGAATCATCATATTCATAGCCATATGGCAAATATCGGGGAGTGGGAGACGTGCGGTTTCGAGGTCGAACCGTCGCGGCGCTTATCGCGCTGACGGCGGTGGCCGCTTGCGTTGCGACCTACGCCGTCCTGGAGCTTCCGGGATGGAGGGCGGCCCTGTCGAACTCGGCGACGGACGCAAACGCGCCGGGGGGCTCGGAAGGGCTTACGCGGGAAGAGCTGGATAAAATCAATAAGGCCGTCTCGTTGATCGAACGGCGTTACCACGGGGAGGCCGATCGGGAGAAGCTGCTGGACGGCGCCATCGATGGGATGGTCGGTTCTCTCGAGGACCCGTACTCCGTCTATATGCCGGCGTCGGAAGCCGACAAATACAACGACGCGCTGCAGGGAGCGTTTACCGGGATCGGCGCCGAGCTCAGGACCGAGAACGGCGAGGTCGTCGTCGAAGCCCCGATTCGCGGAACGCCGGCGGAAAGGGCGGGGCTTCGTCCCGGGGACGTGCTGCTGTCCGTGAACGGAGAGAGCTTGAACGGCCTTACCCTGAGCGAAGCGATCTCCATGATTCGGGGCCCGAAAGGCACGAAGGCCAAGCTTAAAGTCAGGCGCGAAGGTCTTGCGGACCCGCTCGATCTCGAGCTGGTCCGGGACCGGATCGATCCGGAGACGGTGCGCTCGGACGTGGGGACGGACGGAGTCGGGGTACTGACGATTCATCAATTCACGGAGGAGACGTCCGAGGAGGTGGCCGAAGCGCTGGCGCCGATGGTCTCCCGGGGGCTGAAGGCGCTCATCGTCGACGTAAGGGACAACCCGGGAGGCAACCTGCAAGCCGTCGTGGAAGTGGCCGACCAGCTTCTGCCGAAGGGCAAGCCGATCGTGCAGTTCGAATACCGGGACGGCGAGCGGAAGACGGACAAGGCCGAGAACGGGGCGAAGATCGGCTTGGACGTTCCGATGGTCGTGCTGATGAACAAGGGAAGCGCAAGCGCGGCGGAAATATTGGCGGGGGCTCTGAAGCAGTCGGCCGGGGCGGTTCTGGTCGGAGAGAAAACCTACGGCAAGGGCATGGTCCAAGTGCCGTTTAACGGGGAGCTTGGAGACCGCAGCATGATCAAGCTCACCGTGTACAAGTGGCTGTTGCCGGACGGGACTTGGATCGACGGCAGCGGCATCGAGCCGGACGTTTCCGTCGCGCAGCCGGATTACTTCCTCGCTTGGAGGCTGCCGAGGGACGTCGTATTGAAATACGATTCCACCGGCGAGGACGTCGGGAACCTGCAGTCGATTCTCGAAGGAGTCGGTTATCCAGCCGACCGCAAGGACGGGTACTTCAGCGAAGGGACGAAGAAAGCGGTGGAACGGTTCCAGCGCGCCGAGTCGCTTCCGGCGACGGGAGAAGTCGACGCGAAGACGGCGGAGAGGCTGGAGGAGAAGCTTTTTTACGACAGCATACAGAACCCTGATAACGATGCTCAGTGGCAAAAGGCGCATGCGGAGGCCAGGAGGCTTCTTGGCGGCCGCACTCTTTGATTCCTGAAAATGGCGCCCCGCCCGATGCTTTCCGGCAGGATTTCCGGGGCGGCCGTCGAATATGTAGGAGGTTGGCCCAGGGCCAGCTTCCTTTTTCTATGCCCGCCCCTGCGGCGGGGCTAACCGTTTGTTATTCGGAGGGGAGAGTGGGCGAGTGGATTCCCTTTTGGACGCGTTGAGGGAAGCGGGGCAAGCCGCGGTCGGCTTGTTCGCTCTTCCGTATTTCTATATTGCCGTCGTTCTGACGTGGTGGCATGCGCGCCATGCGGTCATCCTGCAGCGCAGGCTTTATCACGTCAGGTTGCACGGCGCCTTATCGATCGTGCTGTCGAGAACCGGAGCGGGCCTCGCGGTCGGGCTTGTCCTGTCTTTGGCCAGCCTGGGCGCCGGAGCGGACTTAAACCCGGATACGCTGCTGTTTCTATGGATCGCGATGGGGATATTGGCGATCTTCAGGTTGAGATATATTTGCCTCGCTTACGCGGCCGGATTATTGGGCCTGCTTCAGGCGGCGGCGGAGTGGACCGGATTCGCCCCGACGGAAAGCGCGCTCGCCGAAGCGGCAACCCTATTGGCTTCGATCGACGTCCCCGGAATCGTGTTCCTGGCCGGGCTCCTGCATATCGCGGAAGGCTTGCTGGTCCGGCTGCAAAACAAGAAGCTGGCCATCCCGCTATATCTGGAAGGAAAGCGCGGGAAGCCTATGGGAGCCTACGCGCTGTCCGGCGTCTGGCCGATTCCGATGCTGTGGATGGTGCCTTCGGCGGCCGGAGGATTCGCGCTTCCTTGGGAGCCTCTGTTCGGAGGAGGGGCGGCCGCTTGGAGCCTGCTCGCGTTCCCCGTCATGATCGGCTTCAGCGACCGGACGAAGGCGTACTGGCCGGAACGGAAGGCGCGAATGAGCGGCAACCGTCTGGTCGTCTACGGCGTTGCGATCGCGGGCCTTGCGGCGTGCGCGGAATATTGGCCGCCCCTGACGGTCGTCGCGGCCGTCGCCGCTTTCGTCCTGCATGAGCTGCTGCTCTTGCTAAGCAAGTGGGGCGAGTCCGGGAAAGAGGCGCTTTATTCCCAAGAGGGCAACGGCGTGAAAATTCTCGCGACGCTTCCGGGCACGCCGGCTGCCGAGCTGGGCTTGCAGGCCGGGGAAACGATCCGGAAAGCGAACGGAGCGGCCGTGCGGAACAAAGAGGAGCTTCATGCCGCGCTTCAGCTGCAATCCGCTTTCTGCAAGCTGGAGGTGCTTAACCGCGAAGGGCACGTGAAGTTTCTGCAACGCGCGAGGTACGAGGGAGAGCATTATCAGCTCGGGCTGATCCTCGCCCCGGACGACGACGTCGAATTCGTCGCCGCGCCGCGATCCGCATCGATCTGGCAAGGGCTCCAAGAAGCGGGAGCGCGGAGGGGACGCAATTCGCCGACGATGAAAATGAAGGCGCGCAAGGAAGTGGAACGGGCGGCCGCGGAACAAGCGGCGGCGGCGCAGGCCGAGGCGGAAGCTCTGGCGGAGGCCGCCGCGAAGGAAGAGCGGATGAAGACCGAAGGGCTTCCGCCCCGGAAAAAATCTTGACAGCCTCCGCATTCTCTTGTATCTTGTAAGGAATCATCTGAATGAGGTCCCTAGGGTTCCACGGCGCGTAGCCGCCGGCTCGGTCCGAGAGGGAGCGCGCCCGCCGCCAGCGACGGGCGGACACGGAGGGATAAAAGCCCGGGAGTATCGATGACGGCCCGCGACGCTTACGCGTTGCGCGGCTGCCCCGCGATGCTTCCCGGGCTTTTTGCGTTGCGCGAGGGGGGAATTCGTACCGTTCGCGGGGACAAAATACAATCGGAGGTGTGATCGTCATGAATCGTTCCTGGCTTGTCCTGTTCGCGGCCGGCGTATGCGAAATCGGCTGGGTGGCCGGCCTGAAGCACGCTTCTAACGCCGGACAATGGGCGCTTACGGCGCTTGGCATCGCCGTAAGCTTCGCCGGCTTGATCTGGGCTTCCCGTACGCTGCCCGTCGGCACTTCTTACGCCGTCTTTACCGGAATCGGAGCCGCCGGCACGGTGCTCGCCGAGTCGCTGTTTTTCGGCGTGCCCCTGAACGCGGCGAAGCTGGCGCTCGTGGCGGCGATGGTCGTCGGAATCGCCGGGCTCAAAATGACGACCGACGGGTCGAAAAAGGAGGCGGACGCATAATGGCATGGACCGCGCTGATCTTCGCCGGGTTGTTCGAGGTCGTCGGCGTCCTCGGGATGAACCGGCTCAAAGAAAAAAAGGACAAGGGAAGCTTCGTTCTCCTTGTCCTCGGATTCGCGGCCAGCTTCGCGCTCCTGTCGGTCGCGATGAAGTCGATCTCGATGGGGACCGCCTACGCGATCTGGACCGCGATCGGCACCGTCGGCGGCACGCTGGTCGGCATGCTGTTTTACGGGGAATCCCGTCAAGCTCGCCGGATCTTTTTCCTTTGCTTGGTCGTAGGAGCGGTCGTCGGCCTCAAGCTGATCGGAGCTTAACGGGCGAGAATCCAATCGGCCAGGTCTTGCGCGACTTGCGGATCCACGCGGTTGTCTCCGGAGTCGGAATCCCTCGTAAAGAAATGGTTTAATTCCGGATACAGCTTAAAGTCGGCATTCGCGTTATGCTCCAAAACTTCCTGCCACATCGCGTAATCTTTGTCCGCGTACACTTGCACGTCCGACGCGCCTTGGAGCACGAGCACCGGCTTCGTCAGCTTGGCCGACAGCTCCGCGGCTCCGCGGGCGTCCATTTCCTTGAAATAGTAAGCCGGGACCCCGAACACGGTCTGGGACTGCGCTTCTTCGTCGGTCAGCCGGCCGATGCTCTTCGCTTTCTCAAGCTCCGCGGCGACGAGCGTCTCGCTCTCTTTTTTGGCCGGGTCGTCTTTGTCCATCGCGGCGATCACGGCGGCGTTCTGATCGGCGATGATCTCCCATAACGTACGGGGCGAACCCGCGAGGATGGCCAGTCCGGCGAAATCTCCGCCGTCCGCGTCTATTCTGGGGGCGAGCATGCCGCCGAGGCTGTGGCCGACGACGTACACCTTCGAAGCGTCGACGCGCTTGTCGTTTTTCAGCAGCTTAGCCGCGGCGACGGCGTCGTCGACGGTTTCTTCCTTGACGGTGAACTTGGCCAGCATGTCCGGAGTAAAGCTGTTCCCGTGGACGTAGGTTCTCTTGTCGTAACGGAGAACGGCGATGCCTTGCTGCGCGAGACCCCAGGCCAGATCGCGGAACGGCTTCGCGGGGCCGACCGTCTCGTCTCGGTCGTTCGGGCCGGAGCCGTGCACGAGGACGACGGCGGGCAGCGGTCCGCTTGCGTTCTTCGGCAGCGTCAGCGTGCCGGGAAGCGGGTAGGCGGTGCCTTCGCCCACGATGATTTCCTCTTCGGTCAGGCTTTCCGGTACGGCTGCGGGCTGTTGAACGGGCTTCAGCCAGAGGCCGGAAATGCGGTTGTTCGCGTCCAGAATGATCGTCAGCGCCGCGTTGGCTTTCGAGAAGGCAAGCACGGCCGCGAATTCCCGACGATCGCCGGCTCCGGGACCGGCTTGAACCGATTGGATGCCCGCGTATTCGCCTGCCGCCGCTCCAAGCTGTTCCCACGCGAGTTCCAGCGAATCCGCGGGAACGGCTTTTTTCATCGTCTCGTCGAAATAAGTATCGGATAAAGTCTGATATTGCCCGTCGGCGAGGAGTTCGACGATCGCCCGTACGGCTTCCTCGTTCCGGGCGGAGGTAAAGATGGCGGCTTCGCCGGTATCTTCCCGATACGCGGTATTCAAGCCGAGGACATGCTCGAAAAAGGACAGCGGGACGTAGACCCGATTGCTCCGGACGACGGATTTCGCTCCGAAATCGACGGCGCCCTCGGGAGTAAGAGCTTCGCTGCCGCCCGGCTTGACCGTCGTTTTCGCGGCTTCCGTCGCGTAGATGGCAACGTCCTTGGACGCCGGCGCGTATTCGACCTTCAGGCCGAGCGCTTCGACGGCGCGACGCAAAGGCACCATGACGTCGTTGCCGGACGCGAAGGGAGCGGAATCGCTGAAAGCGACGGGTTTATTGTCGATGGTCAGCTTCGGCGGCGTTGCGGCGGATGCCGACAACGGGACGGCGGAGAGAAGCAGGGCGGACGCGAGGGCGGCGTTGATCGTTTTTTTCATGATTTCCTCCTATTGTTTCGGTTGGATTTCGAAGGGTCGGGCATCTTAAGCGTTGGAGCCGCGTCGAGAGAGCAGGTAAGAGTAGGCGGCGGGGACGAGCGAGCTGGAGAGAGCGCACACCAGAAGCACGGCGATCGTCCAGCCCGCCGGCGTAAACCAGGCGCTGGCGAACATGATCGCTCCGGCGGCGAACCAAAGGCGGGCTCCCAGGCGGTGCGTCAGCTTCCAGTTGCGTTCGTCCGACAGCGCCCACGGCGTGCGGAACCCGATAAAGAAGTTGCTGCGCACCTGGCCCATCCGGTTGCCGATGACCATCCACAAAATGCCGAGACCTCCCATAATGAAGTTCGGCACGGGCAGCTTGTGGCCGACGTTGTCCAGCAGAACCAGCAGCAGGACGGAGTGCAGGAACAGGCTGATCGCCCATCGCATCAGATCGTAGTACCCTTCGAACCGGGCGTAATTGCTTTTGCGGGGATCGACGTATCTCGCCAAGGAGAGGACGGTCGGCAGCGCGACGCCCATGCCGGCATAGAAGAGCCAGAAGCCCCCTCTGGACATCGTATCGTCGGCTTCGCCCCTTATGTTGTAATGCGAGGCGACCTCGTCGGGAAGGCGACGATCGAAGATCAGATACAGCACGACGAAGATAAGGGCGTTCGTTCCGAGCAGGATCCAATCCTTTCTCGACCATCTCGGCTTTGCGATCTCTTCGCGGTCAACGGGGTTCGTCATGGGAAGTCTCTCCTTTGGTTCCGATCATGCCGAGAAACCAGCTCATGGCTTCCTGCATGACGGTGAGATTAATGGAGTAAATGATGCTCTGGCCGTGCCTCTCGTCCTGAACCAGGCGGGCTTGCTTGAGGATGTTCAGATGATGGGAGATGCTCGGCTTGGAGATGTTGAAATGGTCGGCGATATCGCCGGCGGACAGATCCCGGTCCTTCAGAAGCTGGAGGATTTTTCGCCGGGTCGGATCGGATAGCGCCTTAAAAGCGTCGTTCATGGCAGTGTCCCTCTTTCTTGGGGGAGCGGGAATGGCGGGATTTTTGATATTTAGATAAATATCTAAATCTTATATTTAGATGATAAGCTAAATATTAAAAGATGTCAATCGACGACGACACGCCCCCATTAGGGAGCGTGTCTGTTTAAGAGGAGAAATATTCCGGATGGCCGGCGAAGAACCAGGCGACGGCCCCGGCGAATCCGAGGCAAGCCAGCGCGAACGCCGCGATTTTCGCGGCGCTGCGGGGAACCCGTCCGGAGACCGTGCCGGTTTGCCCGTTCACCATATAATAAAAAGTTTTCTTTCGGTAAACGTAATTGGCGTTCCAAACCGGCAAGAGCAGATGTTTGTACGTCACGTCGTCGTAAGTCGTCCGGATTCTCAAGCTGCGGATTTCGTCGCCGCCGAGGATGCGCCTGATCTCGCGGTCGAGCGCGCCTTCCGCCTCGCCTCTCGCCCGATCCCAGCCCTGCTCGCGAGTGACGGAATACCGCTCCGAGATAAAGCCGCTCAAGTACTCCGGCGCGTATCCGCGAAGCTCTCCGAGCCGGAAATCCCCGAGTTTCTCCAGCAGCGTCCCGTCGTAATGGCCCGAGGCGGGAATCAAGATGTCGTCGAAGCTGCGGTCGTAATCGCCGCTCCTGCGGTGCCATACCGTATAGCGTTCGGTCGCCGCGTACGTTTCGGTCTTGCCGTTCACTACTCTCGTGCGGGTAACGGTGCGGTAGTGGTACACGCCGACCTCCGCGGAATAGACGGAATACGTCTCGGTATCGAAGGTCCAATAAGGAATGTAGATGCCGTAAAGCTGGGAGCTCACGTTCGCTTTCTTGAAATCGTTCGGAAGAAACCAGCGCTTCTTCTTCCAGGCGGCGAAGGAAACCAAAGCCTCGTCGCGCGACAGTTGAAATGGGATGACCGATTCCGGCCGAATGCTGCGGACTTCGTCCTGGGCGAGCACCTTGGGCGAGCCGCAGAACACGCAGGCCGACGTCGTCTGCCCGGCCGGAACGAGCGTCTCGCCTCCGCAAGCCTCGCATCGGATCGCCCGTTGCTTCGTCCCCCAATCGAGCAGCGCCTCCGGGTCTTCGCCCCGGCCGTCGAAGGGATGCTCGACCGGTTCGTCCAGCACTCCGTCGATCGGCTGCTCGGACCCGCAATACAGGCATTTCAGGTTCTGGCTATCCGCGTCGAAGGCCATCGGGCCGGCGCAGCTCCCGCACGGAAATCGGATCGCGGTCGTCGGATTGCTCATGGCTGCGCCTCCGTCTAGACTTTCGTTCCGCATTCGGAACAGAACTTCGCGCCTTCGTTTAACCGGCCGCCGCATTCGGAGCAGAACTTCTTGGCGCCCGGCGTTCCCTGCGTCCCGGAAGCTCCTTGGGGCGACGATCCCCGGGGCGGTACCGCCGTTTGTTGCTCGCCGTCGCGTCCGTTCATCCGCTGGAACATCTGTCCCATCATCTGCCCCATGGCCATGCCCGCGCCCAGTCCCGCGCCGGTCCCGGCCGCACCGCCGTCCGGATGGTTCGCGGCTTCGCGGATCGCTTCCGCCGTCTGGAATTTCATGTAGTCGTCGAGATTGCCGGCGATGTTCATCGACGATTTGCGGTCGATCGTTTTCTCGACTTCGTCCGGAAGCGAGAGGTTTTCGATCGTCACGCCCGTCAGCGTCAAGCCGATCGCCGCGAAAGCGGGCTGCAGCTTCTCCGCCGCGAGCCGTCCCAATTCGTCGTACGCGCCGGACAGATCGGCTACCGGAATTTTCGATTCCCCGACGAGATCGCTCAGGCCGGATACGACCGAAGCTTTCAGGAAGCCGGCGATGCCGGCCGTCGACAGCTCCTGCTTCGTTCCGAAAATGTCCTTCAGGAACAGGGCCGGATCGCTGATCCGGAAAGAATAATTGCCGAATCCGCGCATGCGGATGATTCCGAATTCCGGATCCCGCAGGATGAAGGGGTTCGTCGTTCCCCATTTTTGATCCGTGAAGGTGGTCATATTGAGAAAATAGACGTCCGCCTTAAAAGGCGAATTGAAGCCGTACTTCCAAGAATTAAGCGCGGTCAGCACCGGCAGGTTTTGCGTGTTCAGCGTATGCGTGCCGGGGCCGAACACGTCGGCGACCTGCCCCTCGTTCACGAAAATCGCGGCCTGCGACTCCCGCACGACGAGCTTGGCTCCCATCTTGATCGCGTTATCGTAGGCCGGGAATCGGTAGACGAGAATCCCCCGGTCGTCCAGCCATTCGATGACTTCGATGAATTGTCCTTTCAGGAAATCGAACAAACCCATGCCGCACGCTCCTGTCCGCCTTCTCCGATCGGATAGGGCGTTTGCTTTTCCTTCATCCTATCATAAAAAGGGAAACCGGTGCCGCGAAACCTCGAAAAAACGCGCTCCCGCCATGGCCGGCGACGCAGTCCGGGCCCGGCCGGAGGCAGGCGCTTTTTTTGACGCTCGGGTGCCGAACGGATATAATGAATGGGAACGTATATTCTGATGGCGGGCGAAGGTTAACAGAATCCGAAAAGCCGAGCGGACGGGGAACCCCCGTCAAAGGCCGGTTGCGGATACGAAAGGGGATAGCGGAGATGGCAGTACCGGAATTCTCGAGCAAACCGTTTAAGCTGGTGTCCGAATATCGGCCTTCCGGCGACCAGCCGGTCGCGATCGCCGAGCTCGCGGAGGGCATTCTGGCCGGCAAACGGCACCAGACGCTGCTCGGGGCGACGGGAACGGGCAAGACGTATACGATTGCCCAGACGATCGCACGGGTCAACAAGCCGACGCTGATCATCGCGCACAATAAGACGCTCGCGATGCAGCTGTGCAGCGAGTTCAAGGAATTTTTTCCGGAGAACGCGGTCGAGTATTTCGTCAGTTACTATGATTATTACCAACCCGAAGCGTACATTCCTTCGACCGATACGTATATCGAGAAAGACTCGAGCATCAACGACGAGATCGACAAGATGCGCCACTCCTCCACGGCCTCCCTGTTCGAGAGAAGGGACGTCATCATCGTCGCCAGCGTCTCGTGCATCTACGGTCTCGGTTCGCCGGAGGAGTACCGGGATCTGCGGCTCAGCTTGCGCGTCGGGATGGAGAAGTCCCGGAACGCCATTCTTCATAAACTGATCGACATTCAATACGAGCGCAACGACCTGAACTTCGTTCGGGGCACTTTCCGCGTGCGCGGGGACGTCATCGAAATTTTCCCCGTCTCTCGCACGGATTCGGCGATTCGGGTAGAGATGTTCGGCGACGAGATCGAGCGGATCACGGAGATCGACGTGCTGACCGGAGAGATTACCGCGCAACGCGACCACGTGATCATTTTCCCGGGGTCCCACTTCGTCACCGGCGAGGAGAAAATGAAGCGGGCGCTCGTGAACATCGAGCGCGAGCTGGAGGAGCGTCTCGTCGAGCTGCGGGAAGCCGGCAAGCTGCTCGAAGCCCAGCGGCTGGAGCAGCGGACGCGCTACGATCTGGAGATGATGGCCGAGATGGGCTTCTGCTCCGGCATCGAGAACTATTCGGGGCCGATGACGTTCCGCGAGCGGGGGGCGACGCCGTATACGCTGATGGACTTTTTCCCGGACGACTTCCTGGTCGTCATCGACGAGTCCCACGTCACGCTTCCTCAGCTTAGGGCGATGTACAACGGGGACCAAGCCCGCAAAACGGTTCTCGTCGACCACGGCTTCCGGCTGCCGTCCGCGAAGGACAACCGGCCTCTCCGGTTCGAAGAGTTCGAGGAGAAGGCGAAACAGCTCGTCTACGTCTCGGCGACGCCCGGCCCGTACGAGCTCGAGCATTGCCCGACCGTCGTCCAACAGATTATCCGGCCGACCGGGCTGGTCGATCCCGTGATCGAGGTCCGGCCGACCAAGGGGCAGATCGACGACCTGCTCGGCGAGATTCGCGACCGCGTCGCGAAGGACGAACGGGTGCTCGTCACGACGCTGACGAAGAAGATGGCGGAGGACTTGACCGACTATATGAAGGAGGTCGGGATCAAGGTCCGCTATTTGCACTCGGACATCAAGACGCTCGAACGGATGGCGATCTTGCGGGATCTGCGCCTCGGCACGTTCGACGTGCTCGTCGGGATCAACCTGCTCCGGGAAGGGCTCGACTTGCCGGAGGTCAGTCTCGTGGCGATCTTGGACGCCGACAAGGAAGGCTTCCTCCGTTCCGAGCGTTCGCTGATTCAGACGATCGGCCGGGCGGCGCGGAACGCCGAAGGGCATGTCGTCATGTACGGCGACCAGATCACCGAATCGATGGAACGGGCGATCGGCGAGACCGAGCGCCGCCGGAAAATCCAGCTCGAGTTCAACGAGAAGCACGGCATCACGCCGCAGACGGTCGTGAAGAAGGTTCGCGACCTGATCGAAGCGACCAAGGCCGTGGAATCGAAGAGCACCGTGCTGACCGACGCCGAGAAATTCGGCAAGCTGTCGAAGAAGGAACGCGTCTCCGTCATCGAGAGGATGGAGTTCGAGATGAAGGAAGCGGCGAAGAGCCTCCAGTTCGAACGGGCCGCGGAGCTTCGCGACGCCTTGCTGGAATTAAAGGCGAGCCTGTAAGGACGGGGACGGATTCTTTTAACGAAAATTAAACTGTAAGTTATTACAAATCGTTTGCATGGCTTGCCGCCGTTCGCTATAATGGATGGGAACACATATTCCTATTCGGAGTGCGAAGGCGGCCGGCGATGCTCAAGGCGAGGCCCCCCGCATGAACGCGAAAGGGGCTTTTTCGTTTTGGCTAACGAGCAAATCGTCATTAAAGGCGCGCGCGCCCATAATTTGAAGAACGTTGACGTCACGATTCCCCGCGACAAGTTCGTCGTCCTGACCGGGCTGTCGGGGTCGGGCAAGTCGTCACTGGCCTTCGATACCATATACGCGGAAGGACAGCGCCGGTACGTGGAATCGTTGTCCGCGTATGCCCGCCAGTTTCTGGGCCAGATGGACAAGCCGGACGTCGATTCGATCGAAGGCTTGTCTCCGGCGATCTCCATCGACCAGAAGACGACGAGCCGCAATCCCCGTTCCACGGTAGGCACGGTAACGGAGATCTACGATTATTTGCGTCTGTTGTATGCCCGGGTCGGCAAGCCGCATTGTCCGGAGCACGGCGTCGAGATCACCTCCCAGACGGTCGAGCAGATGGTCGACCGGATCATGGAATACCCGGAAAGGACGCGTTTGCAGATTCTCGCCCCCGTCGTGTCGGGCCGGAAGGGCGAGCACGTGAAGCTGTTGGCCGACATTCAGAAGCAAGGCTTCGTTCGCGTTCGCGTGAACGGGGAGATCCGCGACCTGTCGGAGAATATCGAGCTGGAGAAGAACAAGAAGCATTCGGTGGAAGTCGTCGTGGACCGGATCGTCGTCAAGGACGACGTCCAATCGCGTCTCGCGGATTCGCTGGAGATGGCGTTGAAGCTTTCCGGCGGGCAAGTCATCGTGGACGTCATCGACAAGGAAGAGCTTCTGTTCAACGCCAATCTGGCTTGTCCGGAGTGCGGCTTCTCGATGGATGAGCTGGCCCCGCGGATGTTCTCGTTCAACTCGCCTTTCGGGGCTTGCCCGGAATGCGACGGCTTGGGCGTCAAGATGGAGATCGATCCCGATCTGCTCGTGTCCGATCGCTCGAAGAGCATCGAAGAAGGGGCGTTTGAGGCGTGGGCGGGCAGCACGTCGAATTATTACCCGCAGTTCCTGAACGCCGTGTGCGCCCACTACGGCATTCCGACCGACGTTCCCGTCGAACGATTGGCGGAGAAGCAGATGCAGATCATTCTGTACGGTTCGGGCGGGGATCGCATCCGTTTCCGCTACGAGAACGAATTCGGCCACTCCCGGGACGCCCAGGTGCCGTTCGAGGGAATCGTGCACAATCTGGAGCGCAGATACCGGGAGACCGCGTCCGAGGGCATCCGCGAATTCATCGAAGCGTTCATGGGCGCGAAGCCTTGCGGCAAGTGCCGCGGCCAGCGCCTGAAGAAGGAGTCGCTCGCGGTCACGATCGGCGCCCGGAACATCGCGTTCGTGACTTCCTTGTCCATCGGCGACGCGCAACGGTTTTTCTCCGGCCTGGAGCTCACCGAGAAGGAGCAGTCGATCGCGCATCTGATCCTGAAGGAGATCAACAACCGGCTCGGCTTCCTCGTGAACGTCGGCTTGGAATATTTGACGCTGTCCCGCGCCGCGGGCACGCTCTCCGGGGGAGAAGCCCAGCGGATCCGGCTCGCCACGCAGATCGGCTCCAGCCTGATGGGCGTGCTCTATATTCTGGATGAACCGAGCATCGGCCTGCATCAGCGGGATAACGACAAGCTGATCGAGGCGCTGAGCCATATGCGGGATCTCGGCAACACGCTGATCGTCGTCGAGCACGACGAGGATACGATGCTGGCCGCCGACTGGATCATCGACATCGGTCCCGGAGCGGGCAAGCACGGGGGCACGGTCATCGCCGAGGGGACGCCGGCGCAGATCATGGAGAACGAGAGGTCGCTCACCGGCTCCTACTTAAGCGGGCGCAAGTTCATACCGGTTCCGTTGTCCCGCCGCAAGCCGAACGGCAAGTGGATCGAGATCAAGGGCGCCAAGGAGAACAACCTGAAAAACCTGAACGCCAAAATTCCGCTCGGCGTCTTCACGGCGGTCACCGGCGTGTCTGGCTCGGGCAAGTCGACGCTCGTGAACGAGATTTTGTACAAGACGCTGGCCCGCGACTTGAACAAGGCGAAGACCAGGCCGGGCGCGTACAAGGAAATTCAAGGGCTCGAGCATCTGGACAAGGTCATCGACATCGACCAATCTCCGATCGGACGCACGCCCCGTTCCAATCCGGCCACGTACACCGGCGTGTTCGACGACATCCGCGACGTCTACGCGATGACGAACGAGTCGAAGGTTCGCGGCTATAAGAAAGGGCGCTTCAGCTTCAACATCAAAGGCGGACGCTGCGAGGCTTGCAAGGGAGACGGGATCATCAAGATCGAGATGCACTTCCTGCCGGACGTGTACGTTCCTTGCGAAGTTTGCAAAGGCAAGCGTTACAATCGCGAGACGTTGGAAGTGAAGTACAAGGGCAAGAGCATCGCCGAAGTGCTGGCTATGACGATCGAGGACGCGACGGAGTTTTTCGTCAACATTCCGAAGATCCACCGGAAGCTGCAGACCCTGATGGACGTCGGCCTCGGCTACATGGACCTCGGACAGCCGGCGACGACGCTGTCCGGGGGCGAAGCGCAGCGCGTGAAGCTCGCTTCCGAGCTGTACCGCCGGAGCACGGGCAAGACGCTGTACATCCTCGACGAACCGACGACGGGCTTGCACGTCGACGACATCGACCGGCTGCTGCAGGTGCTGCACCGCCTCGTCGATTCCGGAGAAAGCGTGCTCGTCATCGAGCACAATCTCGACGTCATCAAGACGGCCGACTATCTCGTCGATCTCGGACCCGAGGGCGGCAGCGGCGGCGGGACGATCATCGCGACCGGCTCGCCGGAGGACGTCGCCAAGATCGAGAAGTCATACACGGGCAAGTACTTGGGCCCGATCCTCGAGCGGGATCGCGCCCGGACGGAAGCGTCCATGGCCAAGGCGTGATTGCCGCGGCGGCTGTTGGCGTATATCGTATATAGAGCAAGGGGAGCAGGCCGAGGGCCTGCTCTTTTTTTTAACGATACAGAATTTATAAGTTTCACGCTTATTATTTCCTGTATCGTCTCCGCAAAGCTTCTTCCGGCGTCCAAGGACGCCGAAGGCGTTTTTGCTTGCGTGCGGAGGGGAACTTGCTTCGTCGTCTTTGACCCGTCGATAAAGGCGGAACGGACTTTCCGCTCCTCCCGGGCCTGACTAAGTGAAAATTACTGTATATCTACATTTATTTTCCTTTCAAGCAGGCCAAATATCGTCATT
>Ga0065721_10049877_pt1 | contig 25913 bp, 24 predicted proteins | sample Mesricmetagenome_FD_59108 | JGI IMG/M metagenome (GOLD analysis project Ga0065721, IMG submission 59108) | Mesophilic microbial community from rice straw/compost enrichment Sample: eDNA_1 v2 (version 2) | ecosystem: Engineered > Solid waste > Grass > Composting > Bioreactor | place: USA: Davis... | reverse complement strand
CTCCGTTACGCCGAAGGGGATGGACCCAAAAGGACAAACAAACAACAAAAGAGAGATGATGAAAACAGACCGGCAGGCACAGTGATTTTTAATTGTCACTGAGAGTGAAGAATAATTGTCATTGAACAGTATGCACTGTCTGTCCTTTCGTAAACCTTGAGCAGTTCACGAACGACAGGCTCCCGGAGCTGTCAAACTTCGGGAGTCCTCCGGCAGAGCCGGAGGGTTTCCTGTTGGACTAATCCCGGCACGGACGAAACAGGATCAAGCTCGTACGCATAGGGCGGAACAAATACGTCGTCGGTACCCGGCACAATGTGGACGATGTTCCACCTCCGGCCTGAGTTGGTGTTACTGCTCTCCCAGGTCACGCCCACTTCCACGTTGTTTAGCGAGTTTTGAGATTTTGCCAATTGACTCCCGGCGCGGGCGTAACGATTTTATGCGCCTCTATGGCTAAGATTCAACGTGCGCTGCTGTCCGTCTCCGATAAAACCGGTCTGGTTCCGTTCGCCCAGGTTCTCGCTTCGGCGGGCGTTGAATTGATCTCCACCGGCGGAACCGCCAAGGCCCTCCGCGACGCCGGCCTAACGGTTAAAGATATCAGTGACCATACAGGCTTTCCCGAAATGCTGGACGGTCGCGTGAAGACGTTGCATCCGAAAGTCCACGGCGGATTGCTTTACATCCGGGGAAACGCCCAGCACGAAGCCGCAGTCAAGGAGCACGGGATTGCGCCGATCGACCTGGTGGTCGTGAATCTTTATCCGTTCGAACAGACCGTCGCAAAACCGAACGTCAGCCTGCACGATGCAATCGAAAACATCGACATTGGCGGACCCTCGATGTTGCGCAGCGCAGCAAAGAATCACGACAGCGTTACGGTGATTGTCGATCCAGCCGACTACGCCCAGGTGAGTGAACAGATCAAGGCGACCGGAAATACGACGTTGGAATTGCGTCGCAAGCTCGCGACAAAGGTTTATGCCCGGACCGCCGCTTACGACGCAGCGATTGCGGCGCATCTTTCGAAAGCATTTGCCGGCGAAAACACGACTGCAACTCTGCCGCAATCGTTGGCCATCTCCGTTCCCCTCGCCCAGCCTTTGCGCTACGGTGAAAACCCGCATCAAAGTGCGGCGCTCTACGGCAAGTTTTCGGAGTTCTTCCAGCAACTCCACGGAAAGGAACTTTCTTACAACAACATTCTTGATCTGACGGCGGCGGCGAATCTGATTGCCGAGTTCGAGAATGATCAGCCGACGCTTGCAATTCTGAAACACACGAATCCGTGCGGTGTCGGTCAGGGCAGCAGTTTGAGAGATGCGTGGGAAGCGGCTTTTGCGACCGACAAGCAGGCGCCATTCGGCGGGATCATCGCCGTGAATCATGCGTTGAACGGCCCGTGCGCCGAGGCAATCGCGGAGATATTCAGTGAAGTGATTGTCGCGCCGGAGTTCACCGCCGAAGCACTGGCGATTCTTCAAAAGAAAAAGAATCTGCGCCTGCTGAAGATGCTGAAGTCGCCGTTGAGCAGCGAACCGTGGGACATCCGCAGTGTCGGCTGCGGCTCGTATCTGATGCAGCAAAGGGACATCAAGACAACGGCTGCCCACGACCTGAAGATCGTCACGAAACGCCAGCCGACGGATGATGAATTGAAAGCAATGCTCTTTGGATGGCGTGTGGTGAAACATCTAAAATCCAACGCAATCGTTTACACCGGATCGGATCGGACCCTGGGGGTTGGCGCCGGCCAGATGAGCCGGGTGGATTCGAGCCGGATTGCTGTGTGGAAGGCAGGTGAAGCCGGACTTTCACTCAAGGGAAGCGTTATTTGCAGCGATGCCTTCTTCCCCTTCCCTGACGGATTGATCGCAGCCGCAGATGCCGGCGCAACGGCAGCCATTCAACCTGGCGGATCGGTGCGCGATGCCGAGGTGATTGCAGCCGCGGACGCGCGGAACATGGCAATGGCGTTCACCGGCGCGCGACACTTCCGCCACTGAAAGAGCTCAGTTCATTGCCTGAAGCAGCGCATAGATCAGCGCGATCTGTCCGAGACTGACGGCTACCAACAGAGCCCAGAAAACTCCTTCGCGCACGAGAAGCCCGCGTTGCCGTGCAGGTGCGAGCCAGAAACGGACCTGGGCGCCACCCAGACTGATTACGTCGCCATTGCGCAACAAGGTTTCGGCAACCGCCTGCCCATTGACCGCAGTCAAAGCGTTTGGCTCCGCCCGCAGGAAGAAACCTTCGTGTGCGACAAAGTCGATTTGCGCGTGAGAGTTCCACACGCCGGGTTCCTCCAGGAGAACTTGCGCTTCGGGTGAACGTCCCAGCAGTACAGGAAAACGGCGGGTGACCAGACTGGCCCCCGCCGATTTGCCGGAAATGATTTCCAGTTGGACCATCAGAAAATGCGGCGGGGTACGTACACTGTATCGTTCGGATAAACTTTCAGATTCTTGGCGGGGTCGCTGATGGCGTCGTTGTAATTGATGATTTCCTTGCTGCCATCCGGACGAATCAACTGGACTCGGCTTTTACGGGCGAACTCCGTGAATCCTCCAGCCGCAGCAATGGCCTTCACAATGTCTGTGCCACCGAGATAAACCTTTGGCCCTGTATTCTTCACTTCGCCCTCGACGTGGTAAAAGCGATCCTGCCCTTTCACCGTGATAGTGATGTGCGGATACAGGCGCGAATATTGCGCCTGAATTTCCCGTTGCAGCTCGCCAGGAGTCTTGCCTTCAGCCTTGACCGGCTGAATTTCAGGAGGGCTGATGGTTCCATCTTCCTTCACACGTTCCTCATGGGCCTTCTTATCCTGCGCGCCAGGAAGAGAATAGTTGATCACCACGAGGTCACCCTTCGCGAAGAATTCATTCACCGTACGAACGTTTCCGGTGTCGTCGGGTAGTGGTTCAAACGGAGGATGTTTCGTGGTTCCACAACCACTTGACAACACCAACGTCAACAACAGCGCCAAAGATGCAACTCCACGATTAAACATTTTCCTGAATTGGTTCATTGTGAGTCTGATCGAAAGTCGGCAAATGGAATCAATACTTGGGTTTGATATCCAGCTTCGATTTGTCGCCGCCTTCGGATTCAGCCGCCGGCTCTTCCTCATTCTTCGAGTAATACTCGTGGTAGTAGCCACTGTAGTAGTAGTAGCTCTCGTCCTGCGACATGTTGATGTTGTTGAGCACGATGCCCAACAGGTTTCCACCCACCTTCTCGATCATCTGCTTGGCGCGGATGTTCATCGGCTGCGGGTAGCGGCGATATTGAATGACCTGCAGTGTGACATCAACTTCACTGGCCAGGATCGAAGCGTCGCTGACACCCATGATCGGAGGCGAATCGAAGAAGACGTAGTCGTAACGGGCCTTGAGTTCATTGATCAGATTCTTCATCTGGGCCGAACTGAGAACGCCCATGGAGCTGCTCGGCAGCTTGCCGGACGCCATGAAGTCAAGCGACGGCAGGCTGGTTGTCTGGATCACTTCCTCAAGCGAGTTCTGCTTCAGCAGGTAGTTCGTGAGACCAATGTTGTTGGTGACGCCGAGAATCTTGTGCAGGGTCGGACGGCGCAAATCTGAATCGACAATGACAACGCGTGCGCCGTTCTGAGCGAACACTGTTGCGAGGTTCAGGATCGTCGTCGATTTGCCTTCGCCGGCGCCCGCGCTGACAACCGCAATGGAGTTCAGGCGATCATCTTTGCGCGAGAACAACAGGTTGGTTCTCAACACACGGTAGGCTTCCGCATGCGGGCTGTCCGCGCCTTCTTCCATCAGGAAGCCCACGTTTTGAGGAATAACGCCCAACACCGGGGCCTGCAATGTGCGTTCGACATCGTCGATCGTCTTCACGCTGGTATCGAGATATTCAATGAAGAACGCGAGGCCGATGCCGACAACCAGGCCGACAATGACACCCAGCGCGATATTGAGACCTTTCCTGGGTCTGACCGCCTCGCGATTTTCGGTCGCAAAATCTGTGATCACCACCATGTACTGGCGGGGCAGTTTGATGTCCGTGCTGCTTGAGGCGATCTTGACCGCGAGGATTTCATTGAAGCGTTCCAGGTCGGCAAGTTCCTTTTTCGCGGCGTAATAGGGACGGCTTTGTTCCACCAGGACCAGGTAATTGCTGCGGGAATTTTCCAGTCGCTGCTCAATTTCCTGAACGCGAGCCTTCGCCGTTTGAAGCTGGTTATCCAACCCGATCAGGATTCCATTGACAGTCTCTGCAATTTCCTTGTTGAGAGCGGTGATGTTCGCCTGAGCGTTTTGATAGATCGGATGCTCCGGACCATAGGTAACCTGAAGCGAACGGAAATTCTGTTCGGCAATCTGCAGAGCGCTGAACAGGCCCGCGAGTCTCTGGTCAGGCTGGCCGAGCGCCATTTGAATGGAATCACGAAGTTCAGCAGGCTTGAGGCTGCGAAGATTCTTGAGCTGGGTTTCCAAGCGAACCTCAGCGTCTTTCAGCAACATGCGCTGAGCTTCCATATTCCGCTCCACCTCCGCGGCGATCGGGGGAGCAGGAACCAAATCCATCGGCTGTGTATCGGCAATCCCCAATTCCGTGCGGAGCCGGTCCACTTTGGCCTGGGCGGCCTGTGTCTTGCGGCGATATTCGACCTGCTGTTCCTCGAGGGCTTTGATCGCCATCGCCTGCTGCTGCAGGCTCATTTCAAGGCGATGCTGGCGATAGGTTTCAACAATCTCATTTGCGATCTTGGCCGCCTCTTCAGGCTTGTCGCTGAAAACCTCAACTTCAATCAAGCTCGCATTACGAACCGGGGCCAGGCGAATCGATTTTTTGAGAAGCTCGAGCGTTTCGGCGCTCTTCAAAGGCTGTCCTCCAGCGTACTTCTTTCCCCACTCCTCGTTGAGCTTCAGTTTGTCGATAACCCTGCCCAGGATCAGCTGGGACTGGATAACCTCAAATTCCGTCTGGATGAAATAGGGATCATAAACTCCGCGGTTGCCGTATTGTTCAAACCCACCAGCGTCCGGCGCGTCGTTGGAAACCTTCATCTTGGCTTTGCCGGAAAAGGTCTGCGGCAGAATGAACGTGACCACCGTCGCCGTGATTACAACGAGAAGAAAAACTGCAAGGATGACAGTCTTACGGATACGAATAATCCGCCAATAATCCAGGAAGTGCAGCTTTGATTCCTGTGGCGCAGGAGTTTTCAATGAATCCATAAATCAAAAAGGGGGGCAGAGTCGTTATGAATCCGCCCCCCACATAAACGTTCAGGGTAGATTAATATCTTGCGATAAGACCGATGTAAACCCTGTTTCTGTCATAATCGCGATCACCCACATCGCTGTTCAAACTATCAAAGTTGTAACCGGCTTCAGCCGACAGGTAGCGGGAGATTCGATACTCCAGGTTCAACCCAAGCTGATAGAACTGCTGGGTCTTTCCATCAATGCCGCTGTCGCTGTCAGCATTGTAGATGGAGTTCTGGAATGTGCCGCTGAAGGTCGCAAACAGGAACGGTGTGATACGATGCGTCACCGAGCCGAAGACAACCGAGGTGTCCGCGTCCTGCGCACTCGCGATGAAGATCGGAGACCGACGTTGGGTGAATCCAACACGGACGAAGCTTTCCGGCGCATAGAAATAATTCAGCACCGCCTGAACGTAAGGGCTCACCCCGTCGGCATTACCCTCTTCGTTATAGAAGTCGATGTATTGGATACCGCCCCGAATTGAGCCCGAGAGTTCGGGGGTGAAGGTGTGATTCACACCAACATAACCATAGTGCGATCGACTGTTGCGAACATCACTTTTTGCCCCGTTATTAATCTCAGAACCGTCCCAAAAACCCCGGATGAACTCATCCCCCGTGTAATCAACCACACCGAACTGATATCCCGCGAGAACCTGAGTCGTAGGGCGAACACGGAATTGTCCTTCGAGATAACCGGTATGCTCGACGCGATCAAGAAGACCTGAATTGCTTGGACTAATGCCACCGAACGGCTGAATGTCCGAGTCAAACTCGGCATCATAGTCGAAGAAGGAATTGTTGTATCCCACTTCGACACCAAAAGTCGGCGTCAACTCTGCATTGAAATAAATTGAAGCGTAGTTGCGAATGTTGTCACCGGAGATATGAATCGGAGCGGCAGAGGCACTGTTCTCATTACGAAGGCGGTCCGGCTCCTGTCCGATCACAAAAGAATCACTGAGGCCGAGGCGATAGCGCTCGTTGAAAGCATGGTCGAGAGCGAGTCGGAATTCATGGGTTTTATCCCACTTGTCAGCAAACCGGCCGGAAACATTTTCGTACACCTTGCCCGAAAAGCGATAGCCAGCACTCAGAGTGGTTTGGTCGTTCGACCACTCCAATCCCAGCCCCGGGGCGATTTCCAATCCAAAGGTTTCAAGCCTGTCGCTACTGGTCGTATTGAGGTTGTCATCGTAAAAGCCGCGCAACGTGGCAGTGACGCTCCAAGGCTTGTTCGGATTGCCCATGTCCTGTGCACAGGCGTTCTGAAGTGCGGAGGCGCCCACCGCGGCGATTCCGATTGAGGCAACAATTTTATTCATAGTTATTTAGCTTGTTTACACCCGAGAGGCAGTGCCAACAGTAAAACGGCAACCTTTTAGCCGAAACACTGTAAAGGTGTCAACCGATTCTTCCTCCCTTGGATCACAATCAGATCGGATCATCTCACAATCAGGAGAGCTCACTTCGGGACTGGCCATTCTGAGTTCGTCCATACCTTCGGCTGAACCATTGACTACATTCGGACGTTTCCGTTCAAGTTTTTTTCTGCGAAAAACGATTTTCAGCGTTGCGATCTCCCCGACGGAATCACCACGGTCTGCCCGATCCGCATCCGTCTTGGCTCAAGTGACGGGTTTGCGGCCAGAAATGACGTCAGACTGACGTTGTAACGCCGGGCTATTGCAGCAGCAGTTTCTCCCGGTTGAACCACGTGGGTCCGCGGACCGGTTGCAGGTGGCGTCCACGTGCGAACGGTACTGGCACCAACCCCTGCTCCATTTGTCGCAGGAGACGAACGGTAGCTCGTGACCGGCACAGTCACGACGCCCGTTGACGGGTTTCTCGCACCAGTAATTGTTCCCGTTGCGAGCTGGTTCGTTGCCGCCCGGCTCAAAGCAGCAAAATGATTTTTCCAGCGTTCGTTCTCCTCCTTCAAACGCTTGTTCTCTTCCACCAACTGTTCGATCTGCCGCTGCATGCCGGGAGTGATGGGAAGAGGAAGAACCGTTTTGGCGAGGTCCTGCTTGCAGTTCACAATGCGCTGACGGATCACTTCGGCATTGTCCGAATCAGGACGAAGTTTAAGGTATTTCTCGTAATGGTAGATAGCAGCAGCAGGGTCAGATTCTTTTTCCTCGTACAACCAGCCGAGTTGCTGATGCGCTTTCGAATTGCGTGGATTGGCTTCGATCGCTTTCTCGAACTCCTCGATCGCGCCGGAATAATCCAAGGTGTTGATCGCCCTTTTCCCTGCAAGAAAGTGAGATTCCCTCTCCTCATCGAGTTCACTCTGCCCGGCCGGCACGCAGCCGCTCATGCTCAATATGAGCAAAAAAGCAAGAATGGCCTGGTTGAGCCGCGCTTTGGCAGACATGGATGCGAAACTAAACGATGCACCGATGGGGTGCAACACGACTTCGGCCGCACACGCTAATTGCCTGTTGATCGAAATGGGTTTTCAGATTTCGAAGGCTTTTCGGAACCTTCGTTCTCTGTATGAAATGGGTTTTCCATAGAAGCCTCCTGCGATGCCAACGGCCGGCGCATTACACCTCCCCAACAAAACACAATTCCAACAACCCAGTGCACAACTTGAATCGCAAGAACTTCAATCAGCCCGATCGCTCCCAATGAATAGAGGATCAGTCCCACAATCATGCAAAGCGCTCCTGGAAGAAGTGCCGCAGCGCAAAGCTTCCAGGTCCGGAAGAATTTTAGATCCCGGTCACAACAGCGCGCGAGCAGCCATGCCGGAACAAGGTAAATCAGCGAAAGCGTCCACCACGTGATCATCAGGCCAACACACGTTCCAGCAAAAACAATCCACAGAAGCGGTGCCCGCCAGGCGCCCCACCACGGCCCAACAACCGACCGTTGCACTTCGATCTCCTCCGTGCGGACCGGGTAAGGCCAATCGACATGTCCGAAAAGAGAAATAAACCGCAGCCCGGCAGCCCCGGCCTCGATCTGAATGTGAGCGGGGCCGCGAACTTTGCCCGAATGATGCGGATCCAACAACAACGCAAGAAAGCGGTTCGCGGCTAGCGACTCGGAGGAAAGCGACTCGGGAAGGAGCCTACCATTGTGGATGTGCGCAACCTCCGGAAAATTCGCAGACGCCTGGTCCATCACTGGAAACCAGCACCGATCCAGAAACCAGACAAGAATCGTGGCTGTAACCACGGCGAGCAGACTTTCCCAGAAAAAAAGCCGGGGGAACGAGGAATCCGCGAAACGGGAACAACCCCGAAACGTGAATGGCTGCCAGGCCTTGTCTGTCTTGAGCCAGTTGAAATTCATAACACAGGGCGCTGGCAATGCCGGCAGCCCTGCACGGCGATTCTATACTGACCGGCCAAAAATGTCGCGCTCAGGCAGTGGGAGCGCCGGGAGCAGGTTGTCCCTGCTGCGCCTGCTGATTCGGAGGCGGCACCACAATCAACGGCACGGGGTAGCGGAGTTTCATGACGTCATCAACCAGAACCTCCACATAATAATTTCCAGGCGTCTTGAACTCCACCTGACCGAAGACGGTGACGTTTGTCGCGGGGACAGTATTGGCGTCCTGCAATGCGAACTTCACGTCGCCCTTCCGCAGAACGGTCGTTTGATCCGGAGCCACGAGGCGAACCGTTTCAGTGAACTGCCCGATCCCAGCTGTCCAGCGGTTGATCACGGTCAGCTTGAGCGCGACCACGGGAAGCTGCGGTACTCGGATTACATTGATGACTCCGATGATGAAAAAATTTCCAGTGACTTCCTGCCGGATTTCTTCGCAGAGCAACGAGCATTGAAGGTCGGGCAAAATTCGGGTGGCTTGCATTCTGTTTTGTTCGGGTTTTCGGATTTTTATTTCGGCGAGTCTGAGCACATCAAATGCAAACTCAGACAGCTCAAACTGTTCAACTTATCAAAGTCATTTCCGCCGCACGCACGGTGTTCTGCATCAGCATGGCGATGGTCATTGGCCCCACACCTCCGGGATTCGGAGTGATTTTTCCAGCAATCGGCTGGACGTTTCGGAAATCGACGTCGCCCACCAGTCTTGAACCGGTCTTCGATGCAGTATCCGCAATGCGATTCACTCCGACGTCAATCACCACAGCGCCGGGCTTGATCATGTCGGCTTTCACGAACTCCGCCACGCCGATTGCGGCGATGACAATGTCCGCGCGCCGGCAGTGAACCTTCACATCGGCGGTTCCAGAATGACAGATGGTAACCGTTGCGTTGGCACCCTTGTCCTTCTGACACAGCATGGCGGCCATCGGTTTTCCCACAATGTTCCCGCGGCCAAGCACGACCACTTCCGCGCCGCTCGTCTTCACTTGAGAACGGACAAGCAATTCGCGAATGCCTGCCGGAGTGCATGGATGAAATCCGGTCGGGTCGCCAAGCATCAGCTTGCCCACATTCATCGGATGAAAACCGTCCACATCCTTTTGCGGCACGACCGTGGAATAAACCACCGCTTCACGAATCTGTTTCGGGAGGGGCGCTTGAACGAGAATTCCGTGCAGGCGTGAATCGGCATTGAGCCGGCCGATCAGTGCGAGCAGGTCGCCTTCAGATGTTGCCTCGGGAAGAACGAAGGTTTCCGAAAAAATTCCCAGTTCCGCACAAGCCTTCTCCTTCCGTCCGACATAAACCTTCGACGCCGGATCTTCCCCCACGCGCACAAAGGCAAGTCCTGGCTGAACACCGCGTGTTTTCAGCGCTGCCACACGTTGCGCGACTTCACTCTGAATCTGCGCCGCGATGGCTTTCCCGTCGATAAGGTTCCCCAAATCCATTTACTCGATGACGCGGATTTGCTGGATGGTGATGACTGGCGTGTTCTTCCAACGCTCGTCCAGGCCTTCCTCACCGGTCACGATGATGCGCAGACCTTTGTAGCGGCTCAGATCGAGGTTGGTGGAAGAGGTGTAGAGATAATTGATCGCGCGCAGATTGTCGGGATTGTAGAGCGCGAACTTCGTGGGAGCCTGAATGCTCACCGTGCCACGAACGATTCCTTCCCGCTGAACGATGCGCGGAGGCAACGGCTCTTCAATGACAGGGGTTTCATCCATAGGGATTTCAGTTTCGAATTCAGCCATTCCAGCCGCAGGAATCTCTGTGGTGTCGGGAGCTTCCACACCGGGAGCCACGTCCGGCGTTTCGGTCACTGTCGCTGTCTCGGCCGGAGCCAGTTCAAGCGGCGGCGTGTTCTGAACGATCACCGGGGCAGGTTCCTGCTTGAGATACTGGGCGGCTACGAATGCATAAGCGGAATCCGGAGCTTCAATCTGCATCCAGTCTCCTTTCGTCTGAATTTCACGAACCGGAGTGCCCTTCTCCAGTCGTCCAAGGACGCTGTAGTTTTCGCCGGGACCGCCGCGAAGGTTCAGTCGAGTGGCTTTCACCGTCATGCTTTCGCGGTCAAGGAACGACGTGTGCACCCAGACCTTGATGCTCGGTGGCAGACTGATTTTTGCCCATGCGGACGGTTCGTCGGGCTTCGAGTTCTTGAGCGCAACTTCCTCGATCACCATCACCGTGTCGCCGTTGGACAGCTTGCCGATCACTTCTCCGATGAGCCCGGCGCGGCCACGAACATTGACCCGGTTGGCGACAACAACAGCAGGTCCCGCGGTGAGCGGTGTGGAATGAAGATCCGCGGCGGTGCTATAACGCACAGAAGTGCGAGCGGGTGCCGGAGTCGATGATGAACCAGAATTTGTCGGCTCTACCGGCGGCTGATCTGCAAGGGCAGTGGTTGAAATCGTCGCCGCGAGAATCGTCCAGAGTTTCACGTTCATAGCTCAGCCAAGTAGAGATTTAATCTCCGGTTCTGTCAATGTCCGCCATTTGCCCGGCTTCAGTTCGCCAAGTTTGATTTTGCCAATCTGAATCCTTTGCAGCCGTCGCACCGTTTTCTCCTGCGATTCAAACATGCGGCGCACTTCACGGTTCTTTCCCTCGGCGAGTTCCAGTTCCACCACACTGCGGGACAGACTGGAGGAAACAATGCGCACGCGTTCCGCCTTCAACCGTTCGCCCTGATGAAACACGCCCCGCGTGAACTTCTCCACAATCTCAGGATCAATGCGACCATCCACCGTCGCCAGATACTTCTTCCGAACGCCATAGCGCGGATGCGTCAGGCGCAGCGAGAACTCCCCGTCATTCGTCAGGAAAATCAATCCCTCGGTGTCGTAATCCAATCGACCGACTGAATAAATGTTGCTCCATTCCTTCGGCAACAATTCATAGATGGTCGGCCGGTTGTGCTCATCCTTGCGCGAACAGACACAACCACGCGGCTTGTTGAGCGCCACGTACAACTTGCGCTTCACTCGCACCTGCCTGCCATCCACGGTCACCTGATCACGGTCCGGATTGACCTTCGATCCCAGTTGACGGACAAGTTCGCCGTTCACCTCCACCCTGCCGGAGGTGATCAGTTCCTCGCTGGCGCGGCGGGAAGCCACGCCGGCATCGGCCAGGAATTTTTGGAGGCGGACAGTCACACGGATAAGAGTTGAAACGTTGAAACATAAAACGCGAAGCAGCCACTGAGTGGCCGCTTCGACGTTTTCAAAGCTTCAACCTTCTGCCGGAAAAATCAGGCTTCCGGCTTGGTCTTGCGGAGGCCGGTAATCCGGTCGCCGTCTTTCCATTGGCCGCGCTTCTTGAGCAGTTCCGTGCGCTCAAAGCGCTTGAGCACATTCCGTTTGCCGCCCAAAGTGGCAGCCGCGCGAAGACTACGATGCTGTGACATAAATCAAAATTCGTTAAACGTTCAACCGCTCCCAGTCGAAAGCGGACGTTGCATATACCACGACGCCATTCCAATTGCCAATGGTTATTTTGGCCGCCGAAAGGTCCAAAAGGTCCCTCAAGACCGCCGCCCATACCGGTTACGTTCCCGCCGATTGTGTTCCCGGATGTCCTCTTGCAGCTCTGTGAGGGTCCCCTGCACCGTCTGGACAAAGTTCCAGCAACTCGACGCCAGGCCTCCCATCGCAATAACCGTATCCCGTTCAGCGTGATCGTCGGTCACCGCCAACACCTCGCCATACGGCTGATAAAGATGCGCCGCCCGTTCGATCATCTGGTCTGCCGTCTGCCCTGCTTTTGAATACAGCACCTCCACTTCATCGGGATTCGACTTCGGCCTTGGACCGCGATTCGAGCTAGACCCGTCGAAAAAGATCGTGATCGGTGTCCCCACGGCATCGCGGTAAAGCGTGAGGACGTGGATCAGTTCGTCCCGCGCCTCGGCGGAAAACCGCGCCCTGCCCGGCGCAAGTTCCGGCCACTGATGCAGCAGGCTGTAACCATCCACAAGGATTCGAACGAGAGCCATGTCCCAGGCTAAACTTCAAAATCCAAAATCCAAATCCGAATTCCTCTCGCAAGGCGCCGTGGCGTCCTGCAGCGAACCTCTGTTGCGAACAAGCCAATGCCGTGTGCTGAAAATTTTATTTCCGCGATTCCGTTTTCTCCGGCATTGTTCCTCGTATGGGAAAGAGACGTGAAGCGCGCGAACGCGCCGTTCAATTTCTGTTTCAGCATGACCTGAACCCGCCGGAAGACCTGGATGCCGCGTTGGCGCAATTCTGGGATACCCAGCGGGCTGCGGCCATTGCTGAAGAGAAAGGCGGTGCGACCTGGGGCCAGCCGGTGGAACTCCCGCCTCCCAGCGCGGAAGAAGCCGCCATGCGCCTCTTCGCCGAACCGCTCATTCGCGGCGCCATTCAAAACCGCGAGGCCATCGATGCCCATATCAAGAAATTCGCCAAGAACTGGGAACTGCATCGAATCGCTGCCGTGGACCGGAACATTCTTCGCCTTGCCATTTTTGAAATGCTCTTCCGCGAAGACATCCCGCCGATCGTCAGCATCAATGAAGCGGTCGATATTGCGAAAAAATTTTCCACACAGGACAGCGGCAAGTTCGTCAACGGCATCCTGGACAAGGTCAAAGGCGAACTGATGCGTCCGGCGAGGATCGTAAAATAGTCCGAAGCCGAAGTCTGAAATCAAAAGTCGATGGTGAAGATCACACGTTTTGAAGATTCGATCCGCTGGCAGACGGCCGGCCGGCCGAATCATTTCCTTTTCACGCCGGCTGATCGCGATGCATTTGCCGACGATTTCAACCCTGGACTTCTGACTTTGGACTTTGGAACCGGGACTTTGGACTAAGATCATGTTCGCTGACCTCCATCTGCACACCAACTTTTCCGACGGCACCTACACGCCGGAGGAACTGGTGGCACAGGCTGCAAAACATCAATTTGCTGCGATCGCCCTCACAGATCATGACACGATCGAAGGTTGCGAACGCGCCGCTGCCGCATGCAAGGCCGCCGGCATTGAATTCATCGTTGGCGCCGAACTCACCGCCGAACAGGATGGCAACGAGGTCCACATTCTCGGCTACTTCCTCGATTCCAAAAATCCCGTTCTGCTGAAGGAAATTTCGAAATTCCAAACCGTCCGACAGGACCGCATTCGCGAAATGGTCGCCCGTCTCAACCAGCTCAACGTCCCACTGGAGGCAGATGCCGTTTTCAAACTCGCGAACTGCCGGTCACCCGGACGCCCTCATGTGGCCAGAGCACTTGTGCAGGCAGGACTTTGCGATTCGCTCGACGAAGCCTTCGAACGTTTCCTGAAAAAGAATCGTCCCGCATGGGTGCCGAAGGCAAAGATGGACGCATTGACAGCCATCGAACTCATCCATCAGGCAAACGGCCTGGCCGTCATGGCGCATCCCGGACTGAACCGGACCGACGAAGTCATTCCCTCACTCGTCGAAGCCGGGCTGGACGGACTCGAGTGTTATCACACCAAGCATCCCCTGCCCACGGCGGAACATTATCTTCGCATCGCATTGCGTTTCGGACTTCTCGTCACGGGAGGATCCGACTGCCATGGCATGAGCAAGGGCAAACCGTTGATTGGAACGGTCAAGCTTCCCTACGATCGGGTGGAAAAGCTCAAGGCAGCGCGGAAAGTCACTCCTGCAAGTTCGTAGGCCGCAATCGCGAACAGCCATCACCAACAGGAAATCGGAAAGCAGAGTTCTTTCATGGGTTTATTCGACAAAATCAAAGCCGGCCTGCAGAAAACGCAGAGCAAGCTGGTTCACGAAATCAAACGCATCGTCACGCGTTCGCCACGTCTGACGGGCGATTCCATCGAGGAATTGGAAGCCGCTCTCATCGGCGCCGATCTCGGCATGGCGGTGACGCAGCAGATCATTTCTGCGGTCAAGAAAGCTTACGAAACCCAGGGCGGCAGCGGATTGGATGTGTTCGCCATCGCCGAGCAGGAGGTGATCAAAAATCTCGCCTCGAACGATTCCGCTCTGAAGGAAATTCCCGGCCAGCTCACAGTCGTTTCCATCGTCGGCGTGAACGGCACCGGCAAAACGACCACCTCGGCCAAGCTCGCCAACTACGTTCAATCACAAAATAAGACCGCCATGCTCGCCGCTTGTGACACGTTTCGCGCCGCAGCGATCGAACAGCTCAAACTCTGGGGGCAAAAGCTGAAGATCGAAGTTGTGGCCGGCGCATACGGCGCCGATCCTGCCGCCATCGCACACGATGGCGTCACCGCCGCAAACGCCCGCAAGGCCAGCTACCTCTTTGTCGATACCGCCGGACGCCTTCACACCAAGCACAACCTGATGCAGGAATTACAAAAGCTGCATCGCGTGATGGGAAAACAAATTACCGGCGCCCCGCATGAAGTGCTCCTCGTGCTCGATGCCACCACCGGCATGAATGCGTTGAACCAGGCACGTGAATTCAACAAAGCCGTTCCTCTCACCGGACTGGTCGTCACAAAGCTCGACGGCACCAGCAAGGGCGGCATGGTGATCGCCATCCAGAAGGAACTCGGTCTTCCCATCAAGTTCATCGGCGTCGGCGAACAGGCGGACGATCTCCAGCCGTTCGATGCGAAAGCGTTTGCCGAAGCCTTGTTCCGGGCCTGACTTCTCCCCGTCGAACGGCTACGTTCCCGCCGTGACCGACACCGGTTTCATGAAACTTGCGCTGCGTCTTGCCCGTCGCAGTCATGGTTTTACTTCGCCCAATCCCATGGTCGGAGCGGTGCTGGTGAAGGCGGGAAAAATCATCGGCCACGGATGGCATCGACGTGCGGGTCTGCCACACGCAGAAATTGAAGCGCTCCACGACGCCGAACGCAAAGGTCACAACCCCAAAGGCGCGACCCTTTACGTCACATTGGAACCGTGCTGCACACATGGACGCACCCCTCCCTGCACTTCCGCCATCATTGACGCCGGCATTCGCAAAGTGGTCGTTGGCGCCACAGATCCGAATCCGAAACATCGCGGCCACGGTTTCCGCATACTGCGACGCGCGGGCATTGAGGTGATCTCCGGGGTGTTGACCGACGAATGTGCGGAACTGAACGAAGCGTTCAATCACTGGATCGTTCACCGCACGCCGTTCGTCACAGTCAAAGCTGCGATGACACTCGACGGAAAGATCGCGACTGCATCCGGCGAATCGAAATGGATCACCAGCGAGAAATCCCGGTTCCACGCGATGAAATTGCGTCAGGGAAGCGACGCCATCCTCGTTGGGGTGAACACCATTCTTCACGACGATCCGAGCCTCACCGTGAGATTGCCGAAAACGCCAAACACGACTGCTCAGGCTTCGAAGCCGCTACGCCGGATTGTGCTCGACTCCGTGGCGCGTACGCCACTGAACGCGAAAATCGTGACAGACAATTTCGCATCGCTGACAACAATCGTCGTCAGTGATCGCGCACCAAAGAACCGCGTTCAAGCCCTCGCGCGTCGAGTGAGCGTTGTCACCGCGCCTTCCAAAAATTCCGCAATCCGCAATCCGCAATCCGCAATCGATCTCGTCTGGCTTCTTAAAAAGCTCGGTGCCGAAAACGTGACCAGCCTGCTGGTTGAAGGTGGCGGCGAAGTGAACGCGTCATTTCTTTTCGGCGGATTCACCCATCGCATCGCATTCTTCTACGCACCGAAAATTCTCGGCGGCCGCGATTCGCGTAAAGGAGTTGCTGGAACCGGAGTGGAACGACTGGAAGACGCGCTTCAACTCAGCAAAGTCCATTGGCAAAAGCTCGGTCCGGATTTGCTGCTCACCGCGAAAGTGATTGCACGCACCAACAAACTGTAGCCGCCGCCCGCTTCCCAAAAACTTCGTTCCCTTCGTTCCCTTCTGTGAGATTCCTTTCCTTTGAAAATCAATCCACGTCCGCATTTTGCCAAAACCTGACTCGACGCCATCGCGCTCCAAATCTAGTTTTCTCACAATGTTCACAGGCATCGTCGAAGAAGCTGGCATCGTGGAACGGATCAAACCGGCCGCGAAATCGATTGAACTCACCGTGCGCGCCACGGCGACAGCGCGTGGCCTGAAACTCGGCGACAGTCTCGCTGTCAACGGCTGCTGCCTCACCGTTGTGAAACTCACCACGCGCGGCAAATCGAAACTCGTTCAATTCGATCTTCTCCAGGAAACGTGGAAACGCACCAACCTCCAGTTCGCCAAACCCGGCTCGCTCGTGAATCTCGAACGCCCCCTTCGCGCCAGCGGCGAGTTCGGCGGACATTTCGTCACCGGCCATATCGATGGAGTCGGAAAAATTGTCCGATGGGAACGCGCCGGACAGGATCACGTCCTCGACATCAGCGCTCCCGATGACGTGATGCGCTATCTTGTGTTCAAGGGATCGGTCGCTGTGGACGGCATCAGTCTCACTGTCGCAGCCGTCAGCCGGAAAAGTTTTCGCATCTGGATCATTCCGCACACGTTTGAAGTCACCGCGCTTCGCGAACGAAAGGTCGGTGACGCCGTGAATCTGGAAGCCGACATTCTCGGAAAATACGTGGAGAAATTCCTTACGCTGCGCAAACGGCGCTGACCACTTCCACCTTCTCAATGCAGGCTTGGAGCGCCCGGGCCAGATCATCCACGGCAGGAGCCATGAAAAGTTCCGAACGGATGCCGGGAATCGTAATCAATTCCACCTCGCGCGCGAAATGTCGGATCGTGAGGCGCCGATCACCGGAACGTTGTGGTGTGTCCGCGGTCGTCACAATCGTGACGTTGCCGGAATAAAATGTTGGTTGAAACCGGCGAAGCGCACGGCTGTTCATGTTCGCCACAAAGCGCCGATAGCCTGGCAACAACGTTGGCCCGATTCTTCCGAACAGCTGTCGGGTCAGAAACCATCGCGGAATCCGAAACAGATCCCGGGCCTCATTACGAACAACGTTTAAGATGCTTCGATCCGGCAGACGGCTGTCGATCAATGCCAGCATGGCGACCGGTTTTCCAAGCGCCGCCAGTTGCGTCGCGATTTCAAACGCAACCATTCCGCCCATGCATGTTCCGCCGAGCAGGATCGGTCCATCCGGATGCACGCGCAGAATTTCGGCGATGTAAGCATTGGCCATTTCCCGAATGTCGCTGAACGGCCATGCGCATCCGTCCAATCCCGGCGATTGCAGCGCATAAATCGAGCGCCCTTCCAAACGCCTCGCCAACTGGCCGTAAGTGGAAATGTCGCCCTTTCCGTTATGAATCAAAAACAGCGGCAGGCCGGCACCGCCGCTTCGCAGTGCGACAAGGGGCGATGCCGCAGATGCGATCGTCTCGCGCGCGAGTCGTTGGGCAAGTTGCACGATCGTTCCATGCTCGCTCAGCACCGACAGCGGCAAAGCCACATTGAACGCCTGTTCAATCCGGGAAATGACCTGCGGCGAATGAATCGACGTGCCGCCCAACTCAAAGAAATCTTCACGACGCCCGATGCCTTCAATGCCCAGCACGGATTCCCAGATCCGCGCCACTTTGCGCTCAATGCCATCGCGCGGCATGAGGCGGCGTCCGGTTTCGATCCGCGGCGACTTCGGTTCGCGCAATGCCTTCCGATCGAGTTTTCCGCCGGAAGTTTGCGGCAGCTCGGACACCGCCACGAATTCAGATGGCATCATCGCGTCCGGCAACCGAGTTCGAAGCTCCTCACGCAAACGCGACGTTTCGACCTCTCCCGACTTGAAAATCACGAAAGCAATCAAACGCTGTTCACCCTCTGCATTGGCAAACGCTGCAACGGCGGCTTCGTTCACGGAATCCAGACTTCGCAATGCCGCTTCCACTTCCGCAATGTCGATTCGGCGGCCGCGAATCTTCACGACACTGTCCGAACGCCCGAGATGCTCGAGTGTTCCATCGGGAAGAAATCGTCCAAGATCGTTCGTGACGAAACTATGCCGTCCATCCATCAACTGGAAACCGGCTTGACCGTTTTCCTGCCGCCAATAGCCCCGAGCGATTCCGGGTCCGCTTACGACGATTTTCCCAATGTCGTCCGGTTGAGCAGAACCATCCTCCGCACCGAGCAAAGTAACGCTGGCCTCTGGCATCGGCTTTCCCACGGGCACGCGACCTTCCATTTGTGTTTCGTGATCGATGACCGTGGCGGCAACAAGACCGGTTTCGGTTGAACTGTAGGCATGCAGCAGGCGTGTGTGCCGCAGCGTGGATTTCTGAAACAGGTCCACGTCCGAACGCAAAACCGGTTCGCCGCCAAGCCGAATCCACCGAACGGATTCGAACACATTCCGTTCTCCCGCCGCGCGGATCAAATGCCGGAACACGGTCGGAACGGAGTGATAGATCGAAATTTTCTGTTCGATAATCCACGACGCGAGACGATCGATGCCACGGGATCGCAAATGAAAAGGACAGAGCGTCGCACCATTCAGCAGCGCGCCAAAAAGGGCGGTTGCCGATGCGGCTAGATTGCATGAGGTCAGCAGGGACAACCGATCGTTTGCGGCAATTCCGACCAGTCGCGAATAAACATCGGCCTGATGCACAACGCCCGCATGATTTTGCCAGACACCCTTTGGCCGGCCACTGGAACCCGAGGTGAACATCAGCCACGCGCCCGCTTCACTGGTAACATTCGGCAACGTTGTGGACGACGACGCCTCCGTTGAAAGCGGTCCGAGTTCCAAAACCGAACTTTTTTCCGTCAACACTTTTGCCAGAGACGCATTCGCTTCGTCCGCGATCAACAGGGTTGCTTCAGCTTCGGACAACAGCGCGCGGTGAGTTGCGGATGGATCAGCCGGGTCGAGGGCGAGATAAATTTTTCCGGCTTTGAGAACTCCGAGAATGGCAGCAACCAGCGGCGCGCCATGATTCATCAACAACGCCAGAACGCGACCGGCCGGATTTCTCTGGGCAATCAAGTGAGCGATTGCAGTCGAACGCCAATCCAGTTCCGCATACGTCCATTGAACGGAATCCGTGCTGATCGCAATTCCGTCCGCATGGGCGGCAACGACACGCGCAAATCGCGTCACGATCGAGTCCCGGTCTTCGTGAACTGCGTCATCTTCCTTTGTGTTCATCCGTTGCACGGCTGCGTAAAGCCGTAAAGCGCCTGCATCCGCGTGTAGAAAAGGACGTCACCGACACCATGTTCCGGAGGTCCGACGTGCGACGCCTTCCACCCGCCGAACGGCAACGTGACATCGACGCCCGCCGTGGCGCTGTTCAATTTCAAAATCCCGGCGCGCGCTTCGAAAAGAAACTGTTTCTGGAGCGGTTTCGAATGCGTGAACAACGCCGCAATCAGACCGTGTCGAACGCCATTCGCAAGTTGAATGGCGTGATCGAAATCGTCCGCAGGCTGCACCACAAGGATCGGCGCCATCGATTCCTCCTGAACGATCGCGGCATCGGGTTGCTCGCAACAGATGATTGCCGGCTGCATGTAGGCGCCGCGCGTGAACCAGGTTTCACGCGACAGCACGCTGTGTGTTCGAAGAACCGAACACCCGAAGTCGGCAGCTTCGAGAACAGTTGCTTCAGCCTCGTCGCGCCGGGCCGTGCTGATCATCGGTCCAATTTCAGTTCGTTCGTCATACGGATCGCCCAGCACCATTTTTTCTGCTGCGGATCTCAGCTGTTCGACGAACGATTTCTGCAGGTCGCGAGGAACAATCACGCGTCGATTTGCGGTGCACCGCTGGCCGCTGAAGCCAAATGCTCCGGAAACGATCTGCGCCGCGGCTTCATCAAAACCGGCATCTTCCCAAACAATGGCCGCGTTGTTTCCGCTCAACTCAGCCTGCAACGGAATAAGCCGGCGCGAACAAATTTCCTGCAATGCAAATCCGCCCGCCAGCGATCCTGTAAAAGTGACCGCGTGAACACTGGAATGCGCTGCCACAGCCTGCGCCGTCACGTGGTCGCCGCAAACCAGCCTGACCGCGTCGTCTGGAACACCGGCGGTGACCAGCAGCTCAAGGACACGTTGAGAAATTCGCGTGGCTGACGGCGCCGGTTTCCAGACCACGACATTTCCATACGCAAGTGCCGGCGCGATTTTGCCGATTGGAATCGCCACTGGATTGTTCCACGGAGAAATGAGAGCGATCACGCCCACCGGCTCACGGCGAACCGTTCCCGCCGGCTCTGAAATCGACGTCATTTCCAACGCCCGCCGGACCACATCGCGCACATTGGCAGCTGCACGCCGCAATTCCTCGCGTGCCTGAATGATTGGTTTGCCGATGTCGCTGACAATGTCTTCCGCAAGCGACGCCTCGGATTTCTCGATCAGTTCGGCGAGACGATTCAGTTTTTCAGCCCGTTCACGGATGCCGGTTTCGCGCCATTGATTCCAACCTTTCGCTACAGACGACACCGCGTTCTCGATATCCGCGCTGCCCGAGATGGGAACCTGAAACAAAAACTCCGAGTTCAGCGGCGAGCGGTGTTCGAGCGATGCGCTGCTACCGCTGACTCGTTGCAACAGGGCAGAGCTGTTTTCAAAAGTCACCGTCCGTTCGCTCAACCATCGACGAACCGCGGCGGCGTGAACGGGATCATTGCTGCCTGTGGCGTCTTCCGCGATGAACACTTTCAACTGACGCTCAAGCGCTTCGGTCGCCGCCATTCGAACGCAGGTGTGCAGATGTACGCCCGCGAGAATGACAGCGTCGCAGTGAAGCTTCCGCAGAACTTCGTCGAGAGAATCTCCGGCAAACGCATTGAAACCGCTTTTGTGGACGACTGTTTCAGCGCTGCCGGGTTGAAGCGGAACGGGCGGCGCGTGTCCTTCGGTCCCGCGCTCGCACATCCTACGATTGGCCGCCTTCCAGTGCGGCAGTCGTTTGTCGTCGGCGCGATCCACAGTGGTCCAGACGTGGACGACGGGGAGGTTCAATTCGCGGGCTTTGTTCAACAGCCGCGATGCATCGCGGATCAGAACACCGGCATTCGGTTGAAGGTCGGGCGTGGCAAGGAAGTCGTTCTGCAGATCGATCAGCAGAAGGACAGCTTTCATGCCGGCAACTGCTCTTCCGCAAGACGGAACACCTGTTCAACGACGCGATCGCCCATGGCTTGCGTGCCGAGTGTCGAACAACCGGGTTCTGCAATGTCTTCCGTCCGCCATCCTTCGGTCCAGCAGCGGGCGAGCGCGCGCTCGATCAAGTCGGCGGCGCGATCCAGTCCGAAGCTTTCACGAAGCAACATGGCCATGGAAAGAATCTGTCCGGCGGGATTCGCGCGATCCGTTCCCGCGAGATCATGCGCGCAACCATGATTCGTCTGATACACGCCATGGCCTTCGGGAGTGAAATTGCCGGAGAAGGTCAACCCGCGCGACGCCACCAGCACGCCGGCGACGTCGGCCATGATGTCGCCGATCAGATTCGGCGCGACAAGGACGTCGAACAGCTGCGGATGTTGAATCAGTTCGTAAGCGGCGAGATCCACGTTCATGATCGTCGCCTTCACCGAAAATTTTCGCGCCACCGCAAGGCTGACATCACGCCAGAGCGCGCTGATCCCCGGCACGCCGCCTTCCTTGACGATGACGTGCAGGCGTCCGCGCCGGTGCGCCGCCGCCCGGGCCGCGATTTCCACGAGCCGGTAAATCTGCGATTCGGTGTAGAAAAAACGATGTTCCGCGATCCGTCCCTCCTGCCCTACAGCTTCCGACCATTCTCCCTGGTAAACGCCGCCAATGTTGTCGCGGACGATGAGCATGTTGACATCTTTGAGATGGCTGCCAACGAGTTTGCCGGCATTGGCAAGCTGGGGCCACGGCTGGACGGGAACGAACTTGCAGAACAGATCAAATTCTTTGCGCAGGTCGTAAACGTATCGCCCTCCCCCTGGACCGTTCAAAACCGCGCCGCCGGCTGAAAAGATTTCAGAACAGAATTGAATCACATTCTCGGGAAGCGTCGGCAGATTTTCCGCCTCGGCGTGTTCGCCGATCAATCCTCCGTAACGCAGCTCCAGATCAAGGCCGCACACTTTGGTCACCGCCGCCGCCACTCGAAGCGCCGCGCTGATCACTTCCGGCCCGATGCCGTTCCCGGTCAGCACGCCGATAACCGGGCGCTTCGGCGGCAGACCCGACGCGAGAGGATCACGACCGGTCAGATAAAATTGATAGTGTGGCGGAAGGGGTTTGTTTTCCATGCGCAAAAAATTATTCAGTTCGCTCGCGAGTGGGATTGGCGGGAGTCTGGCGAAAGGAGAGCAAGGCGCAAGAACTAAGCGACGTTTTCAAATAAAAAGCGGATGATTCGGCAACTCGCGGGTGATCCATGACTACCCTGCGCCGTCGAAAGTCATCGCGCACCAGCCCATCACCTCGCACCCGGATAACGGTCGCTCGGAGCGTTGACCATCGATGACGGCGCGATTTCACGGATGCGGCCCGCCGGGACCTTCTGCCACTCGCCCTGAGTGTCCTTGTAACGATAGTAGCCGTTCTCAAGCTTCGGTTTCCCGCGCGTGACGATCTGGCCGCCGGAGTTGGTGGTGATGGTGTATTTCCGGGCGCAGCCACAAAGCGTGACAGCTCCGGCCAGCAGAAGAGCAGTGATGAGTTTCATGGCCTTGACGCATCCATTGGTTCGACGAACGACTCCTCCTATCGCACAGCACGGCGCAACGACGCAAGCCTGCTTCCCAGGAAAATCATCGCCGGCGGTTCACCGGGGATTGACGTCATTTGAAAACAAACGAAATTTCGCTCGTGATCAATCCCATTCGAGTCAAACTGGAACAGTTCCGCCTGCCACTGCTTGGACTGCACAAAGCGCTGGTCGATTCCGAACGCGTCAGCTACGAGCAGACCGTCGGCCCGATCCAGTCGCCCAACCACTTTCTTCAGCTGCTCACCCGCGATCCCTGGTTTGCGTGGCTTCAGCCGCTGTCGCAGCTCATCGTTTCCATCGATGAAACGCTGGAGGAAAAGGATCGGCCTGTGACGGAAGCGAACATGGACGCCGTGGTGAAACAGACCCGTGCGCTGCTGACCGCTTCCGAGGCGGGCGAAGGTTTCTCCCGGCATTATTTCGATGCACTGCAGCGCGATCCGGATGTGGTGATGGCGCACGCGGAAGTGGCGCGTCACTGGCATTCAGATGTAAATCAACGGAAGTGACGCTCAGGGAATCCCGTCAAAATGCGGGACTTTTTTGAGATCTCACCGGCTTCAGAAAGGAATCCGTGGCGATCAATCCTCCGGACGTTCTCCGTGCGGCGCCATTTTCACGAGCCTGGGATCAAACCGTCCGAGCACTTCCACAAGATCCGTTTGTGCAGACATCACTTGATGGATGTCCTTGTAAACCATCGGCACTTCATCCAGACCGGCGGAAATCAGCTTCACACCGCGTTCCTTCAACACCCGGTTTACTTTCTCCCATTCGAACGTCTGCATCGCCTTCGTGCGGCTCATCACACGGCCGGCACCGTGCGATGCCGATTTCAACGAAGCTTCGTTTCCCCTGCCGCGAACGAGGAATCCGGGCGACGCCATTGACCCCGGAATAATGCCGAAAACACCGTCGCCTGCCGGCGTCGCGCCTTTGCGATGCACGATCACCTCCCGTTCCACGCCGTCGATCACATGCTTTTCCTTCCACGCGAAGTTGTGGTGATTCTCGACGTCCAGCAGCACATCGAGCCCAAGGTGACGCGCGATGTGGTGGTGAATGAGAGAATGATTCGCCGCCGCGTAACGTCCCATCAATTCCATGGCCGCCCAGTATTCCTGGCCTTCCGCCGAATCCAGACTCAACCATGCGAGATGTTTGTGTTCCTTCGGAAGGTCCGGATGCTGCGTCATCGCAAGCTTGCTATAGTAATCACACACCGAAGCGCCGGTTCCACGGCTTCCGCTGTGGCTCAACAACGCGACGTATTCGCCGGGCGGCAGCTGCTGGATTGGCTGTTCCGTCGTGAACGTGCCGAATTCAACGAAATGATTTCCGCTGCCGCTGGTTCCGAGCTGCGACCAGGCGCGATCCTTGTTCTCCTTCGTAACTTTGCTGACCGACCAGTCCGCATCCATCACTTCGTGCTGACGCCGCTGTTTGAACGTGGCGCCGACGCCAAAACGGGTTTCGGCTTCGATCGCTTTGATCAGCTTCTCGCGCTGGCGATCCAATTCGCGCACTGGCAGATCAAGCACGGTGAGTTTCATCCGGCAGGCGATGTCCACGCCCACGGCGTAAGGAATCACAGTGTTTTCAGTCGCCAGCACGCCGCCGATCGGCAGGCCGTAACCGACGTGCGCATCCGGCATCAATGCACCCGCCACCGCCACGGGCAACTGACACGCGCGCCCCATCTGGTTGATCGCCTCGGGCTCCAGACCTTCGCCCCACTGACGCCACGTCGCAGGCGCTTCGCGAATGGTGCGATTTGATCGGAGCAGCGCCTTCGCGAATTCGCCGCGGAGATCGTCTTCCGCGAACAGCTCTGGATTCCGCACCACCGCAGCGACGTCGTCGTTCAATTTCGAGCGATCCAATCCTTTGAGCACGTACTTGGAAATGTATTCCATGCCGCGCCGGGTCGCTTCACCGGGCGGCACGCCCAGGCGGATCAGTTCTTTGGTATTCACGTTGAATCAATCTCTCACAGCGGAGGTTTGGACAATGGGATCAAGTGTGAAGCCGCGCCGCGCGACGCGCGAAGTTTTATTGGGAATCACTTGTTGAGAAATAAACGGCTGAGAAATTGGTGCGCATAGCAGGACTTGAACCTGCACGGATTGCTCCACTACCACCTCAAAGTAGCGTGTCTGCCAATTCCACCATATGCGCACGCAGGGCCGGAATAATGAACCATCTCTCGCAGCCGGCGCAAGGGTAATTTCCTTTTTCACGTTCATTCAATTCATTCGCCACCGACGCGTGATGCAAAAGCTTTCTCAGGAACGCACCGAGCCCGCTCCTCCCGCAGGTTGCATCGGTCGCACTTTGCTTTTCGAGGCCGTAAATCTCAGTCACGTTGCTTTTGCCGTCCAGGATCGGAAACACCACGCACCCGCTCAGGTGTGCTCGCGGCCGGTGTCGCGATAGATGCCGGTTTTCTGCAACCGTGCCCGAAGCTTCATCCCGGCGGCATTCTGCTCGGGCACCCGATAGCCCAAGGTGCGATTCGCGTAACCGATTTTGAAGTGCTTTACATGTCAGCGGGCACTACGAACCAGCCAGCGACGGGCACAATAAACCAGCCACCTGATTTCACGTAAGTTGAGAAAGCCTTCACAAACAAATCCCCGAAGTGCTTCTTAAGGACTTGTT
>Ga0065721_10049876_pt1 | contig 25913 bp, 21 predicted proteins | sample Mesricmetagenome_FD_59108 | JGI IMG/M metagenome (GOLD analysis project Ga0065721, IMG submission 59108) | Mesophilic microbial community from rice straw/compost enrichment Sample: eDNA_1 v2 (version 2) | ecosystem: Engineered > Solid waste > Grass > Composting > Bioreactor | place: USA: Davis... | reverse complement strand
TAGTATCGCTCAGGCGGGGCATTAAGATCACTTCAGCCATAATATTTCTTTGATTTATCTGTTTTTTCGATTTGAGTGGTCGAAATTACAGCAAAATGAGCAATTGGAAAATTTAAGCCAACAATCAAGCCCTCAGGGGTTTAAGCATCAATAATCCAGGTTCAGTTTCAAGCGGTCCTTCAGCTCCTTTACCAGGGGGTACTGGTCCACGATTTTCTGGAACTGTTCGCGGGTGTTCAAAGGCCGTTCAACGGGTTCCTGCAATTGCGGGTTTTCGCTAACAGCAATGGTGAACAGCAGGGTGCGGTTATTGAATTGTTCCTGCAGGTATTCCGAGAGGGGACGGCGTTCCTGCTCAATGAATTTTTGCTCCAGGTTATTATTGGTATAAATCTCGAATGTGCTGTCGTTTACAATCACCAGCCGCGCAAGGTCGAACGATTGGGCGGCAGGATTTTTATTGTCTTTGAGCCTTTGCGAAAAATTGACCCAGCATGCAGCCAGCTTTTCATCGGTGAGGGGTATGATGGGACGGTTGTTGCCGCCTTGTTTATTGGCAAATTTCTGCCTGATCGATTCCAGGGTGTTCAGCCTGGCGCCGGGTTGCCTGGCAGGTGTTTGCGGTTGAGCGGTTGTGGTGGGCTCCTGTTGCAATTGCTGGTAATTCAGTTCTTCCTCATCCTGGCTGATATACTGTTGATCGTTTTCGATGATCAGCATGGCCTCGCCGGCAGGTTGCGGCGGCGCCGGTTTTGTGGATTTGGGCGGCGCGGTTTGTACCGGTTGTTTTGTTTCCGGTTGTTTTACCTTCACTTGCTGCGTACCAGTCATCACCGCGTCTGGCTTCCTGCTTCCTGCTTCCGACTTCTTACTTCTATCTTCCACCAACGCCAGTTTGCGAAAAGCCACCGGTTGTGCCGACTCAACTACTTTTTTTTTAGAAAGGCCATCGCCCGATGCGGCCAGCTCAATGGCCTGCTGCAGGTAAGTAAGCTTGATAATGGCCAGTTCGGTATGCAGGCGCTTATTGCGTGCGCCTTTATAGTTGATCTCTGCTTCGTTCAATATATTTAAGGCGCTGATGAGGTAGGCCGTGGGGATGGTTTGGGCCGTAGCCATGTATTTATCCCTGAAGCTTTCCACCACTTCCAGCAAACCGGCCACTTTTTCATCTTTACACACCAGCAGGTTGCGTATAAATTCGGCAAAGCCGTTCAGCACCAGGTCGCCTTCAAATCCCTTTCGGTCTATATCATCGTAAAGCAGCATGGCGCCGGCTAGGTCCTGCTGCTGCATGCAATCCATGAGCCGGAAATAATAATCGGCATCCAGTATGTTCAAATGCTCCAGCGTGTTTTGATAGGTAACCAGACCGCTGGTAAAGCTCACTATTTTGTCGAGTATGCTCAGCGCATCGCGCATACAGCCTTCGCTTTTGCGGGCAATGATCTGCAAGGCCGGTTTTTCGGCTTTTATATCTTCCTTATCGCAAATCGATTGCAGGTGCTCTACCGTATCATTGCCGGTAATGCGTTTGAAATCGAAGATCTGGCAACGGCTGAGGATGGTAGGTAATATCTTATGTTTTTCGGTGGTGGCCAGTATAAAGATGGCATAGGGTGGTGGTTCTTCCAGCGTTTTCAAAAAAGCATTGAAGGCCGAAGAACTGAGCATGTGTACCTCATCTATAATATATACCTTGTATTTGCCCGCCTGTGGTGCAAAACGCACCTGTTCTACCAGGGTGCGTATATCGTCTACCGAATTGTTACTGGCGGCATCCAGCTCGTGTATATTTAAGGAAGTGCCTTCGTTGAAAGCCACACACGACGAACATTCGTTGCATGCTTCACCCTCGGGCGTAGGTTGTTCACAATTGATGGTTTTGGCCAGAATACGGGCACAGGTGGTTTTGCCTACGCCGCGCGGACCGCAGAACAGGAAAGCATGCGCCAGCTGCTGGTGTTTAATGGCGTTTTTGAGGGTAGTGGTAATATGGCCCTGACCTACGACCGTATCGAAGGTTTGCGGGCGGTATTTGCGTGCTGATACGATAAACTTCTCCATGGTATGGGGCAAATGTAAGCGATTTTCGGCTCGGCCGGAGGCAGGTTCAAAAATCGAAGTGGATGCCGGCCTGCAAAAAACAGCAGGAAAATAAAATTTGGAAAACTTAACACTGTTAACTATATTTGTGCTGTAAATTTAAAATTATGGGCATTGCGGAAAGAAAAGAAAAACAAAAACAGGAGATTCGGAAAATGATTCTGGACGCCTCCATGAAACTCTTTGCCGAGCAGGGTTTTGAAAATGTATCCATCCGCAAAATAGCCGACCTGATTGAATACAGTCCCACCACCGTATACCTGTATTTTAAAGACAAGAACGAAATCCTGTTCAACCTGCACGAGATTGGTTTTCAGAAAATGGCCGAATACAATAAAGAACTGTGGGAGATCAGGAACCCGCTGGTACGGTTGCATAAAATGGGGGAGAACTACGTGCGTTTTGGTTTGGAAAACCCTGAGTATTATGATCTTATGTTCATTTTAAAAGCCCCTATGGAAGCCCTTGACGAGAGAGACGACTGCAACTGGAAAAGCGGCGATATGGCCCTGGGCAAACTCAAGGAAACCGTAGCAGAATGTATGAACCAGGGGCTGGTGGTAAAAGGCGATGTGGAAGCCATGACCATGGCCGTTTGGGGCCTGGTGCATGGACTGGTGTCGCTGGCCATTCGCAACCGCTTCGAAAAACTGGTAGCACCTGAACAATTGATGCCTATGATGCGCCAAAGCCTGAACTGGTTCCTGAATGTGGTAGATGCATCGGGGGAAAAGGAATAATTTTTTTACCCAATACTTAACAGTGTTAATATTATTTACAATATACATTTAAAACATTGATTTTATGAAGCCCATCCTTATAGTCAGTGCAGTGCTTCTTTTGATGGCCGGCGCAGCGTCCGCTCAACGAGTGTTGCAGCAATATGTGAAGCTGGGGCTCAACAGCAACCTGGCCCTGCAGCGCCAGGAATTCAATTTGCAGAAAGCCCAACTGGATTTGAAACGTGCCCGCGCCTTGTTTTTCCCGCAGGCTGGCTTGAACGCCCAGTATATGCTGGCCAGCGGCGGCCGTACCCAGGATATACCTGTTGGCGACCTGTTGAACAATGTGTACGCCACCCTCAACCAGCTTACCGCCACCGATAAGTTTCCACAGGTTGCCAACCAAAGCATACAGTTCCTGCCTAACGATTTTCACGATACCCGTTTGGAGCTGACCCTGCCCGTGGTGAATATGGATATACGTCACAACAAGGTTATTAAGGAAGAACTCATCCATACCCAACAAGCTGAGATCGATACCTATAAGAGAGAACTGGTAAAGACCATTAAAACGGCTTATTATCAATACCTGCAGGCCGGCAAGGCCGTGGAGATCTACAACAATGCCCTGGCGCTGGTAAACGAAAACCTGCGTGTAAGCAATAAGCTGTTCGAAAATAATATGACTACCAAAGAAACCGTATTGCGGGCACAGGCTCAGGTAAGCCAGGTTAAAGCATCGCTGATAGCTGCCAATAACCAACAACAAAATGCATTGGCCTATTTTAATTTTTTACTGAACCGTCCTTTAAACGCAGCGGTGATCATTGATTCATCGATTACTGACCATGTAAACACCTTCGTACATGTGAGTCTGGATGTACCTGTACAGCGCGAAGAACTGGCCAAACTTAAAAGTGCGCTAAAAGCCAACGCCACAGCTATCAAAATGAACCGCGATTATCTCATTCCAAAACTGAATGCTTTTTACAATATCGGTTTCCAGGGTTTTGGATTTCGGTTTAATGGCTACCAGTTTTACCAGATGGGTGGTTTGCAACTACGCTGGGACCTGTTCAGAGCCAACGACAATAAGTACAAAATACGACAGTCTGAACTGGAACTGGAAGCCTTGAACAACCAGTATAAAGATACCGAGCAGCAACTGACCCTGCAGGTGCGTACCGCTTTTAACGATTACCGATCAGCCGTACAAAGCCTCGAGGCCTTGCGCGATGAAGTGCAAAGCTCACAGGAAACCTACCGCCTTACCGAAAGGCGCTTTCGCGAAGGACAAGCCCTGCAGATAGAGCTGATCGATGCCCGTTCGCAGCTTACCAATGCCCAATTGAAGTATTCCCTGGCCCAGCTGGCTGTGCTCACCCGTACCGCCGAACTGGAACGTGTTACTGCTTCTTTTAGTTTCTAAAACTATTTTTATGAACAAGCTATTGATACCCCTGCTAATCGTATTGGCTGCAGCTACATTAGCTGCCTGTAACGGCGCATCGAACGCTGCCGATGTAAGCGAGAATGCCATTGCCGTAAAACTGCAACCGGTAACCACCACCAGTTATGCACCCATACTAAAATATTCCGGCGCCATGGCTTCTACCGCCGAAGCACGCCTGGCATTTAAAGTGGGAGGCATTATTTCCAAAATATATGTGAAAGAAGGCGATGCTATTTCCAGAGGCCAGTTGCTGGCTACCCTCGATCTCACAGAGATCAATGCACAGGTACAACAAGCCCTGCAGGGTGTTGAAAAAAATCAGCGTGATGTACAACGCATCACCAACTTGTACAACGACACGGTAGCCACATTGGAACAGGTGCAAAATGCCACCACCCAACTACAGGTAGCACAGGAAAGTTTACGCATTGCCCGCTTCAACCAGCAATATGCGCAAATACGCGCCGTGGAAAGCGGTATCATATTAAAAAAGCTGATGAACGAAGGTGAAGTGGCGGCTGCAGGCGCCCCCGTGTTTATACTGAACGGTACGGCCGGTAACAATTGGGTGATACGTTTTGGGGTAAGCGATAAGGACTGGGCGGTGTTGAAAAAAGGCGATAAGGCGCAGGTAGAGATAGATGCCTATCCCGGTAAAATTTTCAACGGTGTTGTTTCAGAAATCGCGCAGGGCGCCGATCTCGTGAACGGCACCTACGAAATAGAAGTAAAGGTATTGCCGGGCGCGGTTCGTTTTGCCGCCGGTTTGTTTGCCACGGTGCAATTGCAGCCCGCCGAAGCACAAACGGTAACTCTGGTGCCCATTGAAGCCATTGCCGAAGCCAACGACAAAACCGGTTATGTATATACGGTGAATGCCGATGGTAAAACTGTTACCAAAAACAAGGTGACCATTGCCTTCCTGGAAAATAACCGTGCCGCCATTATGAGCGGACTGGATAGTGTAGCCCGGGTGGTGACCGAAGGGGTGGGTTTCCTCACCGAAAAATCAATTGTGAAAGTCATTCAATAAAAATACCCATATGAAAATAGTCAACTTTTCTGTGAGGAATTACCAGTTCACCCTGGTGGTGTTTGTAGCCCTTATTGCCATTGGCATCAACTCGCTCCTCAATATGCCCCGCGGCGAAGATCCCGATTTCCAGGCGCCGCAGTTCAGTGTAGTGGTCATTTATCCCGGCACCAGTCCGAAGGATATGGAGGAACTGGTAGTAGACGATATTGAAAAAAGAATGAATGAGCTGGATGATATCAAACGCATTGTAAGCCGCATAGACGACGGGCTGGCTGTTATCAGCATCGAGTTCAAATACGAAACCGATCCTGATAAAAAATACCAGGATGTGGTGCGTGAAATAGATGCGCTGCGTGGCGAATTGCCGCCCGATATGGCTGATATTACCGTGCACAGGTTTTCACCCTCCGATGTAAACATCATACAGGTGGCTTTGCTGAGCGAAACAGCGCCTTATAAAGACCTGGAAGCATGGAGTAAAAAATTAAAAGAACGCCTGGAGAAGATAAAGAGTTTGAAAAATGTAGACAACTGGGCTTTTCCGCAGCAACAGGTGCGCGTACCGCTGAAACTGGAAAAACTTTCGCAGTACAAGATACCGCTGAACAAAGTGCTGGGCGCCATTCAAAGCGAGAATGTAAATATACCCGGCGGCAGTATTGAAATGGGCGCCAAAAAATTCAATGTGAAAACCAGTGGCAATTACAAAAACCTGGATGAAATAAAAAATACCATCGTAAGCAGCGCCGGCGGCAAACTGGTGTATGTAAAAGACCTGGCCGATGTGGATTTTAATTATGAAGAACCCACCTATTTGGCCCGTCTCAATGGCAAACGCGGCGTATTTGTAACCGCCAGCCGCAAAATGGGCACCAATATTTTTGATGTAGAGAATGAAATGAAACCGGTGCTGGAACAGTTTAAAAAAGAACTGCCCGCCCATATTGCCTTTGAACAAAGTTTTGATAATGCCGCCAGCGTACGTAAAAGGCTGGGTGGTTTTACGCGCGATTTCAGCATTGCCATCTTCCTGGTATTGCTCACCCTGCTGCCCCTGGGTTTGCGCGCTTCCGTGGTGGTGATGATCTCCATACCGCTGTCGCTGGCCATTGGTTTGTTTTTGCTGGATATGTTTGGAATTACCATTAACCAGCTGAGTATTGTAGGTATGATTGTAGCGCTGGGTTTGCTGGTGGATGACAGTATTGTGGTGGTAGAAAATATTGAACGCTATTTGCGTATGGGCTATAGCCGGGTAGAGGCCGCCATGGCCGCCACCAAACAAATTGGTCTGGCAGTAATAGGTTGTACCGTCACTTTGATATTTGCCTTTTTACCCCTGATGTTTTTGCCCGAGGGTGCCGGTGATTTTATACGCAGTTTACCTGCTGCGGTTGTTACTACCGTGCTGGCTTCCCTATTTGTATCGCTGACCATTGTACCTTTTTTATCGAGCAAGATCCTCAGCAGCCATGAAAATCCTGATGGCAACCTGTTTATGCGTGGACTGAAAAAATTCATTGGGGGTTCCTACAGGCGGTTATTGCACCAGGCCATTGCAAGGCCCCGTATCACCTTGCTGATTGCATTGGGCATCTTCCTCGGCTGCCTCGCCCTGGTGCCGGTAGTAGGTTTTAGTGTGTTCCCCGCCAGTGAAAAGCCTATGTTCCTGGTAAATATTGAAACACCGTTGGGCACCAGTCTGCGGGCAACCGATAGCGTGGCGCGTTATGTAGAGAAAGAGATCAGCCGGCTGCCCAATCTGAAGAACTATGCCACCAATGTAGGCCGAGGCAATCCGCGCATATATTATAACGTGATACCGCAAAACGAAGTGAGCAATTATGCCCAGGTATTTGTGCAGTTGAATGGTATACCACCCCGCCACAAAAAGAAACTGATTGATGCGCTGCGTAAAAAATTCAACCATTATCCCAATGCCAAAATTGAAGTAAAGGATTTTGAGCAGGGTCCGCCTGTGGAGGCGCCCATTGCCATCCGCCTGTTCAGCGAAGACCTGGATACCCTGCGAAGCCTGGCATCGAGGGTAGAATACCTGTTGAAAAAAACACCCGGCACCATGTATGTGAACAATGAGCTCACCACGCTGAAGACCGATTTGCGTGTACGTGTGAATAAGGCCAAAGCCGGCCTGCTGGGTGTACCCATTAACGAAATTGACCGCACCATCAGGCTGGCCATAGCCGGTTTAAATATTGGTTCATTCAGAATGGAGAATGGCGATGAATACAATATTAATGTCACTTTACCGCATGGCGAGCGCCAGCATTTTGATGCCTTTAAAAATGTATATGTAAGCAGTTATAATGGTGCTTCCATTCCGCTGAGCCAGCTGGCAGATATCCGGTTTGAAACCTCGCCGGTAACCATCAAACATTACGACAAGGACCGCTTTGCCGTAACCACCGCTTTTGTACAAAGCGGGTATAATACCGGTAAAGTAACCAGTGGTATATTAAAACAGCTGGACACCATGCGTTTTCCCGCCAATAGTCATTATGTAGCGGCCGGTGAGGTAGAGGCCAGCCAGGAAAGTTTTGGCGGACTGGGCACCATTATACTCATTACCATTTTTGGGATACTGGGTACATTGATACTGGAGTTTAAAACATTCAAAGGTACCCTGATCGTATTATCGGTTATTCCTTTAGGCATCATTGGCGCTGTGCTGATGTTGCTGGCCACGGGCAATACTTTTTCTTTTGTTGCCGTGATAGGATTGATAGCGTTGATAGGAATAGAAGTAAAGAATTCGATTTTGCTGGTGGATTATACCGATCAGCTGCGCAGGCAGGGTATGCATTTGGATAAGGCCATACAGGAAGCCGGTGAAACACGTTTTGTACCGATTATTTTAACCACGCTTACCGCTATAGGCGGTTTGTTGCCGCTGGTGTTGGAGAATAATCCTTTGTATTCGCCGCTGGCGTTGGTGATTATTGGTGGGTTGGTGAGTTCAACGGTGTTGACGAGGGTGGTGACGCCGGTGCTGTACAAATTGCTGGCACCATAGGTATAGCAGCTATGCACAAAGCCCCCCGTACGAACTGCGGGCAACCCGCTTCCCGCAAAATCCGGGTCCCGGAGGGATCAGTATTTTACAGGCCTGGCTACGCCGTGGGGCACCCCCCCCACGGGTTTCGGGGCCAAACATCGCTGAAGCGCTTTTCTAACTAATTCGAGGATGCGGCCTGAACTCCCTTGTTCTATCAAACAAATACCGATAGGTGGTCAGCACCCTGCTACGGAACGTATCTCCCAGGCCCGCGGCCACATTCACCATCTTGGGATTAAAATCCCCAATCCACTGCATTTCATATTCGGTATACTTCGTATGGTGCTGTATCACCTTCCCCGACTCCACAATCATAAACGCATCAATGCCCTTGCCCTGGTACTCCGGCACAATTCCAAACACCAGTCCCGTAAATTTTTTGCAGGGCTTCGTCTTCTGCACCCAAAGAAATTTCAGTTTATGCCAGAAATCAAACTGTCCGTTCAGGTATTTGAACCACTGGTTCAAATCGGGCAGGTTAATAAACATGGCAATGGGCTGCTCCTTATGATAAGTAAACCAGATGATGCGTTCATCCATTACCGGTTTCATTTTTTTGAACATCATCGCCACCACATCTCTTTTTAATTCCTTCATACCGCCATGGCCGGCCCAGGCCTTATTATAGATGATGGTAAAATCGTTGATGAATTTATCCAGATTCTTTTTATTGATGGGAATACAGGTGAATTCAGGCTGAGGCACCTGGGCATGCCGCTCGAACAGTTTTTCGTTGAGCTTTTTTTTGGGGTTCATACCAAAGCATATCTGGTTGAAGAAAACACGGAACCCGTAATTCTCAAACAGGTTGCGATAGTAGGGGGGATTGTAGTTCATGCAGTACAGGGGCTCCTGGAAACCTTCGGTAACCAGTCCCCACCAGCGGTCGCGCTCCCCAAAATTGATGGGGCCGTCCATGGCTTCCATACCGCGTTGCAGCAGCCAGTGTTTGGCCACATCGAAAAGCATATCGGCGGCACGCTGGTCGTTGATGCAATCAAAAAAGCCTGTTCCGCCTACCGGGAACTCATCGCCCTTGTTTCTGTACTTTTTATTCACAAATGCGGCAATACGGCCTATCAGCTTCCCCTCATCGGAGTGTAATATCCACCGGGTGCATTCGCCGCTGCGGAACGATTTGTTGCGGGCAGGGTCAAATACATCTTCCACATCCTTGTCGAGTGGACGGATGTAATTGGGATTCAGCCTGTTGAGTTCAACATTTACTTTTATGAAATCTCTGGCCTGCGATGCATTAGTGACTTCCGTTATCTGCATGATGGAACTACAAATAAAGCGAAAAAGCTTCATAAATGGCCAGTGGGCGATAGCGAATGGCTTGTTAATGCATAAATTAACAAGACCTGTATGCCGTCACCGACCAGTTGCCGGTATATGAGAAAAAATCTCCTGCCTTCAAATAGCCAAATTATCGCTCGTTCCCTTACCTTTGCAGCCGAAATTAAAAATGATGGTTTTTAATAATTAAAGTTATTGAAAATCAATCAGTTTCTTTAAATGCTCACGCAAAATTCAACTATTATATGCCAAATGTTGGTAAGATTAAGCAGATCATTGGTGCGGTAGTAGACGTGCAGTTCGAAGGAAAACTCCCTGAAATTTATAACGCCCTTGAGCTGAAACGTCCCAATGGCGAAGTACTGGTACTGGAAGCCCAGCAGCACCTGGGTGAAGACAGTGTTCGTTGCATTGCGATGGACGGTACCGAAGGTCTTGTAAGGGGAATGGAAGTAGTTGATACCGGCACTGCTATTGCCATGCCAACCGGTGAAGCCATCAAGGGCCGATTGTTCAACGTAACCGGTGACCCCATCGATGGTTTGCCTGCTATCCCCAAAACAGGTGGCCGCCCCATTCACGCAAAACCCCCGGCTTTTGAACACCTGAGCACTGCTACAGAAGTATTGTTCACCGGTATTAAAGTAATCGACCTGATTGAACCTTATGCAAAAGGTGGTAAAATCGGTTTGTTTGGTGGCGCCGGTGTGGGTAAAACCGTATTGATCCAGGAACTTATCAATAATATCGCGAAAGCTTATTCCGGTTTATCAGTATTTGCCGGTGTAGGTGAAAGAACCCGTGAAGGTAACGACCTGATGCGTGAAATGATTGAAGCCGGAATCATGAAATACGGCGACGAGTTCAAACACAGCATGGAACAGGGCGGATGGGACCTGAGCAAAGTAAACATGAAAGAACTGACCGACTCGAAAGCTACTTTCGTATTCGGACAGATGAACGAGCCACCCGGCGCCCGCGCCCGTGTGGCACTGAGCGGATTGACCATTGCCGAGTACTATCGCGATGGCGACGGACAGGGTAAAGGCCGCGACATCCTGTTCTTCGTAGATAATATCTTCCGTTTCACCCAGGCTGGTTCCGAAGTATCGGCCCTGCTGGGACGTATGCCATCTGCCGTGGGTTACCAGCCCACACTGGCTACCGAAATGGGTATCATGCAGGAGCGTATCACTTCTACCAAAAACGGTTCCATCACATCTGTACAGGCCGTATACGTGCCTGCGGATGACTTGACCGACCCTGCTCCGGCTACTACCTTCGCCCACCTGGATGCCACCACCGTATTGAGCCGTAAGATTGCCGACTTAGGTATCTATCCTGCGGTAGACCCGCTGGATTCTACCAGCCGTATCCTGACGCCGCAAATTGTGGGTGATGCCCATTACAATTGCGCCAACCGCGTTAAGCTGATCCTGCAACGTTATAAAGAACTGCAGGACATCATCGCCATCCTTGGTTTGGATGAATTGAGTGATGAAGATAAACTGACCGTGGCCCGTGCCCGTAAGGTACAGCGCTTCCTGTCGCAGCCTTTCCATGTGGCCGAACAGTTTACCGGTTTGAAAGGTGTGCTGGTTCCCATTGAAGAAACCATCCGCGGCTTCAACATGATTATGGACGGTGAAGTAGACGATTATCCTGAAGCAGCCTTCAACCTGGTAGGTACCATCGATGATGCTATTGAAAAAGGTAAGAAACTGCTGGCCCAGGCCCAGGGTTAATTAATCAACAACAATTAGTATGAATTTAGAGATATTAACTCCGGAAAAAAAACTTTTCAGCGGCGAAGTGTATGGTGTTCAGTTGCCGGGTATTACCGGTTTGTTTGAAGTGCTGGACAAACATGCCCCGCTGGTGAGTGCATTAAAGGCCGGCCGTGTAAAGGTGTTGAAAGATAAAAGCAATCATTTGGCTTTTTATGAAATTCAGGGTGGGTTTGTGGAGGTGCTGAATAACAAAACGACAGTGTTGGTGGAAGGCGCCACAACCGCATAACATTATAACCGTGCGAAAGGGCGGTTAGCTTTTTTCCGCAAAAAAAAATCCCCGGCTTAGCCGGGGATTTTTTTTGCGGGACCTTGGGGCCGATCTCGAAGAGATCGGCCCCTGGCTTTGCCGCGAGTATTTTTTGTGGGTGGTTGAGAGTTTCCCGAAAGAAACGTTCCTGGCGCCTCTCCCATTATGCATTCGTCTCCTGCATAACAGAACCCGCCCACATCTCGTAAAACGGCTGCCTGTTTTCCTTTCTGAACTGCCACAAGCCGGTGATCCCTGCGGGCGATAAAAATCTTTTTGCTCCTTCATCTGTAGTCAGCAAAGCCGCTTCGTGCAACATCAAAGGCCGGTGACCTACCAAAGAAAGATCACCGATAACAACATTCAATAACTGCGGCAGATCGTCTAACCCGGTTTTGCGCAACACCAAACCGGTTCTGGTTATGGCGCCGCCCTGCATGGCTACGCGGAATTTCCACAATTCAATCACTTTGTAACCACGGCCCACACGTTTGTGAGCGGTAAACACAGGACCCTGGCTATCCAGTTTAATAGCCAGCGCTATCAGCAACATCACCGGGCTCAGCAGCAACAACAGCGAGGCGGCAATCACCAGGTCCAATGCTCTTTTGAAAAAAGAAGGTATATCGGCAAACAGCGGAAAACTTTTCTCTACCTTACAGGTAGCCGGTTCGTATATCCAACGCTGTTTTAGTTTCTTTAAGAAGTTTATTTTCTGCTGAAGCTGTGTTCCTGAAAATTCAGACAGATATAAAATTTCATCTATTCCCCTGTATTGCTTCCAATCGGTTAGCTGTTCCCGTGATAAACCCGTAGCCTCCACAATCAACGGCATATTCGCCAGTACGCTGTAACTTTTTAAAAAGGAATGCAATTCTTTCAGCTTGTTCATACCCATTCCTGCTTCGGCAATGATCGCATCGGGAATGGTAACACTATCTGCTTTTCTCAATAAACGCTTCAAGGTGATCATAGCATGATCGGCAGAAACAGTCACATAACCAAAGGCAAAAAATTCCTTTAGCTTTTCTATATGACGGGTATTGGAGCCTATATAAAAAAACTCCAGCTTTTCCACCGCCACCTCTTCGGACTTGTGCGCCGAAGCTTTAGCGTAGGGGGGCCTATATATTTGATTTATAAATTCTTTAGGTAAACGTATTTCCATAAATAGGTTTTAGGTTAATAGTTTCCGGTAGGGCTTGTACACCGGATCTATTTTGTAACACTTGTTATGTTTGTCTTGTTCAAAATGCGATGCACGGTATCTGTTAATTCAAGTGGATTAAACGGTTTGGTGAAATAGTCTGCAATACCAAATTTCAGACATTTGGCAGCCGTCGTATTTTTATCAAGCGCTGATAATACAATGATTGGAATATCCCGATAGATAGCGCTGGTTGAAAATTCACTGATCAGTTCCCAGTCCTGCATATCGGGCAGTTGCGGATCGGTAATGATCAGGTGAGGCAGGTTTTCTTGCGACAGCCAGTACATGGCCGAACAGCCATCGGGCGCTGTAACCACGTGATACTCTTTCCCCAGCACCGTTTGCAGTAAGAAACGCATAGCCTTGCTGTCGTCGATTGCCAGTATAGTTAGTTTCATGGGTGAATACGTTGGGTTTAACTACGGTTTTAAACAGGTCCAGCGATTCACAGGTATTAGGGAAAAAATTATGAGATCAACCATCCGCCATTCGTATATAAAAAATCAACGAACGCGCTACAAAAATGGCTTTACAGGATTGTTAGATTAACAGTTTCTTCGGATGTTAACCAGGTTGGGGGGAATTTCTAAGGATTTGTGGTTCTTGGTAAGCTGTAATGGAGTATAAAATTAGTAACAAAGTATTAGATATCAAATAGTCCGGCTTCGGGTAGTTGGGTAGATTGTGTATAAAGTGTTTACACCGTGTAGATTATAGCTATACATAGTTATCCACACTGCTTGCCCGGCCTGCGTACCGGCGCCAACCACCGCCGGCGCAACAGTCCGAAGGCGGCCGCAAAAAGCCGATCAGCCAAAGGCTGGTCGGTTTTGCTGGTGGCCGGGCCTTCGGCCCGTAGTGTAGTGAACCCGGCTGGCAAGTCCATACCAAATTTTCACCGAAATTTGCGCCATGCAAAAGGAACTGTTAGACCAATTCAAACACATAACAGGCGAGCCTTATGTATTAACAGACCAGGAATCGTTAAACAACTACGGCCACGACGAAACCGAACACCTGCTGTTCCATCCACAGGTTGTATTACGTCCACGCACAGCAGAAGAAATCAGCGCCATACTAAAAATATGCAACAAGCATCGTATACCTGTTACCCCACGCGGCGGTGGTACAGGCCTCAGCGGCGGCGCCTTGCCCCACCTGGGCGGCGTAGTAATTTCTACCGACCGTATGAATTCCATCCTCTCCATCGATGAAAGAAACGGCCAGGTAGTTACCGAACCGGGTGTTATCACAGAAGTATTGCAGGAGGCAGTAAAAGAAAAAGGTTTATTCTACCCGCCCGATCCCAGCAGCCGCGGATCCTGTTTTATTGGTGGCAATATATCGGCCAACAGCGGCGGACCCAAGGCAGTGAAATACGGCGTGGTAAAAGATTATGTGCTGAACCTGGAAATGGTATTACCTACAGGCGAGATCATTTGGACGGGCGCCAACGTACTCAAGAATTCAACAGGTTATAACTTAACCCAACTGGTCGTGGGTAGTGAAGGCACGCTTGGCATAATTACCAAAATTGTATTGCGATTGATTCCATTGCCCCTGCACGAATTGCTGATGCTGGTGCCTTTTAAATCGCTGGAAAAAGCGGGCGAGGCGGTGAGCGCTATTTTCCGGGCCGGCTTTATGCCCAGCGGGCTGGAACTGGTGGAAGTGGATGCATTAAAGATTGTGAGCCGGTTTGTAGACAGCCCGGTGGTGCCGGTAGGTGACGATATCGAAGCCCACCTGATCATTGAGGTGGATGGCAATCACCTGGAAACCCTCATGAACGAGATGGAATCTATTAATAACCTCTTAACACAATTTGATGCGGGCGAAGTGTATTTTGCGGATGATGCACAGCAAAAAGCTGAGTTGTGGAAATTGCGCCGCCGTGTAGCCGAAGCAGTAAAAGTGGCGGGTTATACTATTGAAGAAGATACGGTAGTACCCCGTGCCGAACTGCCGGCATTGATAAGAGGTGTGAAAGAACTGGGCCGCACTTATCATTTTCAGGCGGTTTGTTATGGTCATGCAGGCGATGGCAACCTGCATATACGCATCAGGAAAGAAGGCGTGGCCAACAGCATGGACGATCCCGAAGTGCAGGCCGGCATCAGGGCATTGTTTGAACTGGTGCATAAACTGGGTGGTACCATTAGTGGAGAACATGGCGTGGGATTGGTGCAAAAAGGCTATCTTGATATTGTGTTCAACGATACCCAACTGCAACTGATGCGGGGCATTAAAAAAGTATTTGATCCCAATAATATATTGAACGCCGGTAAGATTTTTGATTAAATCAGCAATTATGAAAAAGTATTGGATAGCCGCCTGTTTGTGTACACTCATGGCTGCTGGCGCCTTTGCCCAGGATGAACGGGAAGCGCCGGAACCCGAGAAAAAAGGCTTCGATAAATCGAGGCTTTTCTTTGGTGGTAATTTTGGTTTGGGTTTTGGCAATGTGAGTACCCTCATTAATGTATCGCCGCAAATAGGTTATCGTTTTAACGAATACCTGGCGGCCGGCGCCGGAGTAAATTTTATTTATTCCAGTTATCGCTATCGTTATGTACAACCTGAGTACAAAGAACAATTGGGTGTGGCAGGTTTGAACATATTTGGGCGTGTTTATCCCATTGAATTTCTGCTATTACAAGTACAGCCTGAATTGAATTACGTATGGGGAAAACAATCTTATGAAGGCGGTCCCGAACTAAAACTTGATGGCAAAATGGTGCCTTCGATATTAGGTGGGGCCGGAGCCGTAATTCCTGCAGGCAGAGGCGCCTTTCTTGCCATGGTGAATTACGACCTCCTGCAGAATGAACGCAGCCCCTACGGCAGCCGCGCCTTCTTCAATTTCGGTTATAATATCGGGTTTTAATTCAGCTGATCTTGTTAAATATTTCCACGGGGGTATTACAGAAGATGATCCTCTCTTCCACATCTTCATATAAAAAACCTTCTTTTTGCATTTGCAGTAAGTGCAGCTTGAGATGGTTATAAAAACCATCGGTGTTGAGAATATAAATCTTTTTGTCGTGGATCTTTAACTGGTTCCAGGCCAGCATTTCAAACAACTCGTCCAATGTGCCAAAGCCGCCCGGCATTACAATGGCGGCATCGCACATTTCATACATCATTTTTTTACGTGTGTGCATATCGGGCACCACAAACAGTTCGGTGAGGCCGGTATGCTGGTGCTCAAATTCGGTGAGTATTTTGGGAATAACGCCCATCACACTGCCGCCATGTTCCAGCACGGCATTGGCAATGCCGGCCATCAGGCCTTTGTTGCCGCCTCCATACACCAGACGCAGGTTCAACAAGGCAATGAGTTTGCCGAGTTCTGCAGCATGCTGCATAAATAAAGGGTTTTGTCCGGTCCTTGATCCGCAAAAAACGACTACTGATTCTATTTTCATGTTGGTACAATTACAATAAGTATAAACCAGCGTTCAATTGCGTTCGATCCGCCTACGCCAGGGCCCCTAAGTTAATTTGAAACAAAGCAAATGTGAAACACAATTTTATTATCTTCAACCCGTAATATATAACTATGTCTGCTTCCCTTCTTTTCTCCTTCGTTATAGGCTATTTTGTTTTGTTACTGGTGGTAGCGTGGATCACTTCCCGCAATTCAAATAACGATTCTTTTTTTATCGGTAACCGTAGTTCCAACTGGATGCTGGTGGCATTCGGTATGGTGGGTACCTCGCTCAGTGGCGTAACATTTGTATCGGTTCCCGGTACGGTGGGCGATTTTGCCGGCGCCGCCGCCGATGCACCCCATAAGGCCTTTGCCTATTTCCAGGTGGTGATCGGGTACTTCTTCGGCTACCTCATCGTAGCTTTTGTGCTGCTGCCCCTGTATTACCGCATGAACCTTACTTCTATTTACAATTACCTGCAACAACGTTTTGGAAGGGTAGCATATAAAACCGGCGCCCTGTTCTTCATTATATCCCGTACTATTGGCGCTACGGCCCGTTTGTACCTGGTGATATTCGTATTGCAGGAATTTATATTAAAAAGCTTTGGCGTACCGTTTATCGTTACGGCCTTTGTAATACTGTTGATGATATTGTTGTATACTTTCGAAGGAGGTGTGAAGACCATCGTGTATACCGATACCCTGCAAACAACGCTGATGCTGGCAGGGCTTATTGTGTCGGTGATCTATATTCTCAATCATCTTGATTTTTCCCTGGGCCAGGCCATAAGTACCCTGGCCGATAAAGGCTATTCCAACATTTTTAATACCGATGTAAAAAGCGAAGGCTTTTTTCTCAAACAAATCATTGGCGGGGCCTTTATCACCATCTCCATGTTTGGCCTGGACCAGGAGATGATGCAGAAAAACATCAGTGTAAAAACGCTGAAAGATTCACAAAAGAACATGGTGACCTTTAACCTGGTAAGTGCCGGTGTAAACTTCCTGTTCCTGTTATTAGGCGGCTTATTGTATTTGTATGCGCTGAACAGCGGCGCAGAGTACATACAGGTGACCGGTACCGATGGAAGCCAGAAATGGCAAATGGTAATCGGAAACAAAAACATCATTGGCGATACCCTGTTCCCCACCATGGCGCTGCACTATATGCCGCAGGCCATCAGTGTTATATTCATTATTGCCTTGATCTCGGCCCTGTTCCCCAGTGCCGATGGTGCGCTGACCGCACTTACATCTTCTTTCTGTATAGATATGCTGGGGCTCAAACGCCGCGACAACCTGACAGAATCGCAACGCAAAAAGATCAGGCTTACCGTGCACCTTTCCTTTTCCATCATATTCCTCATTTGTATTATGGTGTTCGAGTATATTGGCAGCCGTTCCATCATCGATAAGATATTGTACCTGGCGGGCTATACATACGGACCATTATTGGGATTGTTTGCCTTTGGTATTTTATCGAAGCGGCAATTGCCCGATACCGGTGGTATAACAGTGATTTGTTTGATGGCGCCCGTATTGTCGTATTTGTTGAGTATATATTCGGTGCATTTGTTTGGCGGTTACCAGGTTGGGATTGAGTTATTAATTATAAATGGTCTCATCACCTACCTCGGCTTGTTAAGCATATCAAAAAAAACGGCATTGACGAACTAAAATCATATTTTCTTCGTTTTTAATTTATCAATGCCCACACCAACGGGCAGTATGCGAAAAAGCGCTCCCATGTTATTCAATAAAGCTGGAGTGATTAGTCTGAGGTCGGGAGGCCATTTTTTTGAAGGTGAATGGTGAATGGATTTTTCTGAACTCCCGACCAAGGACTATTCCAGGTCATAATTCCCGATTGGCTCCAGTATCTTTACACAAAACAATTCATTGGAACTCATCAACGAACTGGCCCAGGCCTATGCCGGGCAATATTCGTCGGCCGAGGACAATCTTTTGCAGGAAGTAGGCGCCGCTACCCGCGCCACCCATTCCCATGCCCATATGCTCAGCGGCCATGTGCAGGGCAAATTCCTGGAACTGATCAGCTGTATTATGCAGCCCCGCCGCATCCTGGAAATAGGAACATTGACCGGCTACAGCGCCCTTTGTCTTGCTAAAGGCTTGTTAAAAGACGGTAAATTACATACCATCGAGCTTCGGGAGCAGGACGCCGCCACGGCCCAGGTAAATTTCAATAGGTCAAATGCAGCGGGTAAGATAATTTTGCACACTGGAAATGCGTTAGATATCGTCCCCGGATTAAACGAAACCTGGGACCTGGTATTCATTGATGCCGACAAGGTGAATTACACTGCGTATTATAAGCTGGTATTGCCGCAGGTGCGTTCGGGAGGACTGATCATTGCCGACAATGTGTTTTTCCATGGCGAAGTATTGAAGCAACCGGTAACCGGCAAAAATGCAAAAGCCATTCAGGCATTCAACGAGTATGTAAAGGAGGATGAAACGGTGGAAAAAGTGATGCTCACCATCAGGGACGGATTACTATTAATTCGAAAAAAATAAACAATAATGCAGTTGAAACGATTACTGGTTGCAGTTTTTCCATTATTGGCCGTGAAAGGGCTGGAGGCGCAATATAATAGTGATGTCATCAACTATATAAATACGTACAAAGAGCTGGCTATCAGCGAAATGCAAAGAAGCGGAGTGCCTGCGGCCATTACCCTGGCCCAGGGCATTCACGAAACCATGGCCGGCAAAAGCGAGCTGGTTCGGAAAAGCAAAAACCATTTCGGCATCAAATGTAAAAGCACCTGGACGGGCGGCAAGGTATACCACGACGACGATGCCCGGGGAGAATGTTTTCGCGCTTATGCCACGGCCGAAGAATCCTATGCCGACCATTCCGATTTCCTGCGTAGAAACGGCCGCTATGCTTTCCTGTTCGATTACGATCCTACCGACTATACCAAATGGGCTTACGGCCTGAAAAAAGCCGGTTATGCCACCAACAACCGCTATCCCCAGATATTGATCAAATACATTGAAGATTACAACCTGCAGCAATATACCCTTATTGCCATGGGCAAATTAAAGCCCAAAGATGAAATATTGGCCGGCAATGGCAAACCCGTAAGCGATATGGCCATTTCGAACGGGGTGGCCATCCGCGACATACCGGTTGACATTGCGCCGCCCAAACCCACCAGGGAATATCCCGCCGGTGAATTCAGAATCAATGAAACAAAAGTGATTTACGCCAAAGCCGGCACCTCCCTGTTGTCGATAGCTGAACAGTACAATATCGGGTTGAAACGCCTGCTTGATTTCAACGATATGCAGGAAGAAGAAGTGTTGAAACAGGACCAGCTGATATACCTGCAACGTAAACGCAAAACAGGCGCTTCGGAATTTCATGTGGTTCAGGCCGGTGAAACCCTGTACGATATTTGTCAAACCGAGGCCATACGCCTCGAAAGCCTGCTGGCCTACAACCACCTGCAGGGGCAGCTGACACCCGCTGTTGGCGAAAAACTCTATCTGCATGGCAAGGCCCCGGCTCGTCCGCGGCTGGCCCAGGATGTGGCTGTGGCAACACCGGCGCAACCTGACATACGTTTTAACCAGGTTACATCAACCAATACATCGGCCATCAGTGCAACCACCCATATTGTTCGCGGTAAGGAAACTTTGTATAGTATTGCCAAAAAATACGGCACAACGATAGATCAGATCAGGGAATGGAATCAACTGGCAGGGTATGATTTGAAGGCCGGACAGGAACTGGTTATATATAAATGAATATTGAATATTAAATATTGAATGTAGAAGTGAGATACATCGATTCAATATTGTAAAATTAAATCATGGGCGATATTCGTGTACACGACAAAAACTTTGAGCCATACCTGAACGCTGCAGTCATTGCCAAACGCATCAAGGAAATAGCTGCCGGCCTGAACCGTGACTATGCCGGCAAACGACCCCTGTTCATAGCGATATTGAATGGCAGTTTTATGTTTGCCAGCGACCTTTTTAAAGAGCTGACCATTGATGCCGAGATTTGTTTCATAAAACTGGCTTCGTATAAAGGCACCAAATCAACCGGGCACGTCATTACCGCAATAGGACTGGATATGGATTTGTTTGGCAGGGATGTGGTGATTGTGGAAGACATTGTTGATACCGGAAAAACACTCAGCGATTTCCTGCCTCAATTGCAACACCAGCAACCCGCCTCCATGAAGATTGTAGCGCTGCTGCACAAACCCGAAGCAACCGTTTTCCCGATCAAAATAGATTACCTTGGATTTTCAATCCCCAACAAATTTGTAGTAGGTTATGGATTGGATTACGATGGTCTGGGAAGAAATATGCCTGAGATTCTCAAGCTGGTGGAATAACCGGCAACTCACCAACAACCTTTACTCAACGCAACGTTGAAGACTGCTGCTGCCATATTATCCCTTTTCCTGCTCTTTTTATCTGCACAAAGCCAATACTATGTGCGGGGAGAGATCAGGGATGAAATGAATAACCCGTTATCGAATGCCCGTATACTGCTGCATTCAACAGGTTATGTGTATGCCAGCGGCAGCACCGGCACCTTTGGCATCATGACCCAGCATAAGGTGGATTCTTTTACCATTTCGCTGGATGGTTATCAAACATTGTCTGTTCGCCTGGAGGCTTCCCGTTTTCACACCCTGGTATTAAAAATGCTGGCTACATCGGCCAGGTTGCATAAGAACCGCCTGCTATCGCTTACGCGTAACCTCACACCAGAAGACCGCCGCAACTGGTCGGTAGGGCATGAAACCTATAATACCCTGCTGGAGAATGATTTTGTGGCGGCGGAGAAATATCCTGAAACCGGCTTTGCTATCAATACCGACAAGGCTTCGTACAGCAATATCCGCCGCTTCCTGAATATGAATACCACCGTGCCGCCCGATGCCGTACGTACAGAGGAATTGCTGAACTATTTCAACCTCGGTTACGATGCACCACCAGCCGATAGTGTATTCGGCTTTCAGTCGTATTTGTCGGAATGTCCCTGGAATGCTGAAAACCAATTGCTGGCCCTGCGTATATCTGCACGTAAAATAGAACCCGAAAAAATACCGCCCAGCAACCTGGTATTCCTCATCGATGTATCGGGCTCCATGGATATGCCTAACCGCCTGCCCCTGCTGAAATCGGCCTTTAAACTATTGGTGAATAACCTGCGCGAGCAGGATACTGTATCGATTGTAGTGTATGGCAGTACCGTGGGCATTTGGTTGCAACCCACCAGTGGTAAGGAGAAAGAAAAGATACGCAAATCGATAGAAGAATTGTATCCCGGCGGCAGCACACCCGGCGCCAGCGGCATCAAAACCGCTTTTAACCTGGCCAAAAACAAATTCATCAACGGCGGAAATAACCGTGTGATACTGGCTACCGACGGGGATTTTAACATCGGGCAAAGCAGTGAAGAAGAACTGGAGAAACTGATACTTCAGCACCAGCAATGGGGCATTTATTTAACCTGCCTGGGTGTGGGTATGGGTAATTATAAAGATTCGAAGCTGGAAGTGCTGGCCAAAAAAGGCAATGGCAATTTTGCTTACCTGGATACTGAGAATGAGGCCGAGAAAGTACTGGTTAAAGAGCTTACACAAACCCTGTACAGCGTGGCCGATGATGCTTTCCTGAACATTCGCTTCAACCCGGCACTGGTAAAACAATACCGCCTGATTGGTTTTGATAACAAATACAAGGCCCTGGTTGATTCGGCGAATGATGTAAACGGGGGAGAAGTGGGTTCGGGACATTCCATCATGGCCCTGTTCGAGATCAACCCGGTGAATACCACCGAAAAAGGCGAACTGGGTAAGGTGACCGTATATTATAAGGTGCCCAACGATACACTGGAACATATCACAGAATACGCTTGTACCAACGATACCACACCTTTCTATCAACTACCCTCCTGTTACCGCTTTGCGTCTTCGGTGGCCATGTTTGCCGCCCTGTTGAAGAATTCCAAATACGCACGTCATTATACCTTCAACGATGTGATGCGCCTGGCCCTGGACAGCCGCAACCCCGACGATGCCATTCAGCAGGAATTTGTATCCATGATTGAAAAGGCCAGGAAAATCTATGCAAAGCTGATGCGTAAGCGCAGATCCTAAAAAAACAAAGCCAGGATCCGGAGGGACCCTGGCCTGGTAAAGACACTAATAATATTAACTACCATCAGGAGAACATCTCTCTTACTTTGTCAAAAAAGCTTTTATCCGACTTCTCGGGCTGTGGTTTGAAATTCGGTGAATTGTTTAGTTTTTCCAGCATGGCCCTTTCTTCGGCTGTAAGATGCTGGGGCGTCCATACATTTACATAAATCAACTGGTCGCCTTTTTCGTATGAGTTCACTCCCGGGAAACCCTTGCCTTTGAGGCGGAAAATCTTGCCGCTTTGGGTGCCTGGCGGTATTTTAATCTTGGCCCGGCCATCGATGGTGGGCACTTCAACCGTGGTGCCAAAAGAGGCATCGGGGAACGTGATATACAGTTCGTAGGCTACATTCAGCCCATCGCGGTGTAATTCCTTGTGTGCTTCTTCTTCTATTAATACAATCAGGTCGCCGGGAGGGCCGCCGCGTTCACCGGCATTACCCTTTCCGCTCAGGCTCAGTTGCATGCCTTCGCCCACGCCGGCGGGTATATCCAGTGTAACGGTTTCTTCGCCATACACCCTGCCTTCGCCTTTACAGGAAGTACATTTGGCGGTTACTACCGAGCCTTCACCATTACAGGTAGGGCAGGTGGTAACGGTTTGCATTTGACCCAGGAAGGTATTCTGCACGCGCCGTACCTGGCCGCTGCCACCACAGGTGCCACAGGTTTGAACGCTGCCGCGGTCTTTGGCGCCGCTGCCAGAACAGGTACCACATACCACGTACTTCTTCACCTTCACCTGTTTGGTAACGCCCCTGGCTATCTCTTCATAGTTCAGTTTGATTTTGATGCGTAGGTTGCTGCCCCGCACACCGCGATAGCGCTGACCGCCGCCTCGGCGCCCACCGCCAAAAAAGTTACCGAATATATCATCACCGAAAATATCTCCAAACTGGCTGAAGATATCTTCCATATTCACATTTTGTCCGCCAAAACCACGGCCATTGCCCGACATTCCGGCATGCCCGAAACGATCGTATTGTGCCCGCTTGTCGGCATCGCTCAATACCTCGTAGGCTTCAGCAGCTTCCTTGAATTTTTCTTCCGCTGCCTTATCGCCCGGGTTACGGTCGGGGTGATATTGCATCGCTACTTTACGGTAGGCCTTTTTGATCTCGTCCTGCGAAGCGCCCTTCGATACCCCCAATATTTCGTAATAATCTCGTTTCGTAGACATTTTATTGGTTTAATTATTTACCAACCACTACCTTGGCAAATCGTATTATTTTTTCGTTCAGATAATAACCTTTCACAATTTCATCCACCACTTTGCCCTTCAGGTCATCCGATGGGGCGGGTATTTCTGTAATGGCCTCGTGTTTGTCAGGATCGAATTCAGTACCAATACTTTGCATAGGTTGCACGCCCTTGGCCTGCAAAGTGCTCCTGAACTTGTTGAAAACCAATTGCACACCTTCCTTGATGAGGTTGGCCTCATCGCTGGTTTGCATTTGTTTTTCGGCACGGTCGCAATCGTCCAGTACTTCCAGCAGGGAAAGAATTACTTCCTTGCCGGCGGTTTGTATCATTTCAATGCGCTCTTTGGCCGTACGTTTTCTAAAGTTCTCAAACTCAGCCACCTGGCGCAGGTATTTATCCTTCAGCTCCTGTATTTCGGATTTCAGTTTTTCAACCTCATCCTCACTGGCAACCGGCTCGTTCAGGTGCGAACTACCGCTGATGCTTTCATCGGTATTGATGTCCATAGCCTGATCGGTTCGGTTGTCTTTTTCGTTGTCGGTGTCTGACATTGCTCTGTCTTGCGTATTTTTCTCTTTCATAACTGCAAAATTGACTGCCTGGCATGCTATAACCAGTCATTTTTTTAATCCTGACCAGCCAGCGGCCTAAAAATACATGATTTCGCTGGCAAAGCTACATTAGTCAAACATTTTGCCAATAGACGCATGCAGGTCAAATTGGCGGTGACGGTTTATACGTTTTATTCTCTATTTCATAACCTTTTTTTCCAGCATCCCCACCCGGTATTTTCTGCAAAATGGCCTGTAAGGTAGATTGCCCCCACGAATATAACATTCAGGCGTATACGCTTAAGTAAAAGGTCGCTGGCGGCCGTTTGGTGGTGGCTTCGCAGCGCCGTGGCGCACTGAAAATATTCACCTACTTTTGCGCGAATGACACAGGTAACGTTAAAAAAGAAGATCAGCCAGCGCGTGGCCAACGGGCATCCCTGGATCTTCGCCAATGAAGTGAATGAAGTAGATGGCGCCGTAAACCCAGGTGATATCGTAGAAGTATATACCCACGACAAAAAATTCATGGGCAAGGGTTATATCAACCCGCGTTCGCAAATACTGGTTCGCCTGCTTACCCGCAAAAAGGAAGATGTTGTTGATGAGGAATTTTTTTACAGGCGTTTGCTGGAGGCCTGGCAATACCGCCGGCAACTGGGCTATGTAGAGAATTGCCGGCTAATATTTGGCGAGGCCGATTACCTGCCGCAACTTATTATCGACAAGTTCAACGATTATTTTGTGATTCAAACCCTGGCCCTGGGTATTGATAGGTGGAAGCCGGCCATTGTAGCGGCTTTGGAAAAGATATTTCAACCCAAAGGCATTTATGAGCGCAACGATGTGCCGGTGCGTGAGCTGGAAGGATTGAGCCAGCATAAAGGTTTTTTATCGGCCCCCTTCGATACAAAGATCACCATCAGGGAAAACGGCTTACAGTTTTATGTAGATTTAGAGAACGGGCAAAAAACGGGGTATTTCCTGGACCAGCAGGATAACCGCCGCGCCATTCAGCATATTGTAAAGGGCGCCGATGTACTGGGCGCTTTTACCTATACCGGCACCTTTGAAATTCATGCGGCGCATTATGGCGCCAAATCGGTATTAGGACTGGATATATCGGAGAATGCCGTGGCGCAGGCCAACCGTAATGCCGCCCTGAATGGGGTGGAGGGGATTTGTCGATTTGAATGTATGAATGCTTTTGATGTGTTGAAAGTGTGGGCAAAGGAAGGCAGGCAATATGATGTGGTGATGCTGGATCCGCCTTCGTTTACCAAAACGAGGGAGAATATACAAAAGGCCATTACCGGTTATAAAGAGATTAACCTGAGGGGTATGAAGCTGGTGCGGCCGGGTGGATTTTTGGTGACGTCGAGTTGTACCAACCTGGTGCAGCCCGATCTGTTCCTGGAAATTATCCAGTTGGCGGCGAAGGATGCCAGGAGGCGGTTAAGGCAGGTGACGTTTCAGACGCAGAGCGCGGATCATCCTATTATACAGGAGTGGGAGAATACGCATTATTTGAAGTTTTTGGTGGTGCAGGTGTTATAGTAAAGCGCAAAATGCCGGTCCCACGGG
>Ga0065721_10005991_pt1 | contig 25929 bp, 29 predicted proteins | sample Mesricmetagenome_FD_59108 | JGI IMG/M metagenome (GOLD analysis project Ga0065721, IMG submission 59108) | Mesophilic microbial community from rice straw/compost enrichment Sample: eDNA_1 v2 (version 2) | ecosystem: Engineered > Solid waste > Grass > Composting > Bioreactor | place: USA: Davis... | reverse complement strand
TTTGTTGAGCATTTCGCGGCTACTTCGTGGGCGCCGCTGGCTGGCGCGCTGTGCCGCTAGTGCGAGAAACGGGGCGGTCGCTTGTTGAGCACTCCGAGGCTGCTTCGCGGCGCCTGCGGTTGGCGCGCTGTGCTCGCTGGATACGAGAAATGGGGCGGTGGTCCTTTTGAGCACTTCGAGCCTGCTTCGCGGGCGCCGCCGGGCGCGAGTGGGCGCAGAGCGGTCGTCTGTTTGTGCACGTGGCGGCGCGCGTTGGGCTCTGAGGTTTAGGCTCCACGCTGCGAGCCGGCATTGGCGAAGTTAGTCGGCCGTCTGCTTCAGCGTAGCCGGCAGGCGACGAACTTCCGGAACTGCGGGTGATACGACCTGGCAGGTTTCGCCCCCGCCGCACGGCCGAGCTCGTTCCGCCGCCCCTGTTTCCTTGCCAAACCTCTTCTCCGCGGAAGGAAGCCCCTCAATCCGCCGGAACAGTGCGCTCCGCAGCCCAAGAGCGCAGCTCGAAGATCTTCTCCGCCATGGTGACCGAGAGAGGCCGCGTGGCTCGGATCTCTCGAAGGATGTGCTGGGCGCTGGCCTGGGCGCCGGTTGCGTGAGCGGCGTACACAGCAGAGATAACCGCCTGCTCGATCTCCGCGCCCGAGAATCCTTCGCAGGCCGTGGCCAGTTGCTGCACGTGGTTGTCGGCGATGGTGAGGTTNCGCTTCTTCGCGTGGATTCGNAGGATGTCTTCGCGGACCGACGCGCCGGGNAGGTCGACGAAGAAGATCTCGTCCAGGCGNCCCTTTCGTACCAGNTCGGGTGGCAGCGAGGAGATGTCGTTCGCGGTGGCCACGACGAACACGCGCGACTTCTTCTCGGCGAGCCACGTGAGGAACGTGCCGAGCAGGCGGCGTGAGGTGCCGTTGTCGCCGTCGCCGATGGACACGCCTTTCTCGATCTCGTCGATCCAGAGCACGCACGGTGACATCGTTTCTGCCGTGTTCAGCGACTCGCGCAGGTTGCGCTCCGACTCGCCGATGTACTTGTTGTGGATGGTGGCGAAGTCGAGGCGGAGCAGGGGCACGCCGAAGATGCCGGCGGCGGCTTTCGCCGCGACACTCTTGCCGCAGCCTTGTACCCCGAGCAGCAGCACACCCTTCGGCGCTTCGAGGTTCGGCGCGCTGCCGTCGAAGGCGGGTTTGCGCAATCGCAGCCATTCCTTCAGCCGCGTCATGCCGCCGAGGTCGGCGAATTGCGCCGTGTCGTACTCGAACGCGAGCACGCCGCCGCGGTTTAACAATTCATACTTCGCCTGCATCACTGCCGGCAGATCGGTGGGCAGCAGCGCGCCGTCGTCGAAGATCACTTTGCGGGCCAGGCGCTCGGTGTCGCCGGTGGACAGTCCGCCGAGATTTTCCACGAGCAGTTCCAGAGACTTGCGATCTGTCTTTACGCGTTGACCGTAAGTTCGTGACCACTCCGAAGCGACGCGCTCGACGATGCTGTGGCGCTCGTTGCGATCTGGAAATGCCAGGCGCAGCCGAGCGCACAGATGATCGAGCTCGCGCGGCAGCTGGATCTCGTGGCTGATCAGCACCACGGTGCGAGCGACGCGGTCGTAGTCCTGACAGATGTCCTTCAGCAGGCGCACGTTCACCGGATCGGCGAGAAAGGGATGGAAGTCGAGCAGGATGTACACGCCTGCCGTCGGCGTGGAGCGCATGGCTTTCAGCACCATGTCCGGCTCGGCATTGTGTTGCTGAGCGCCGGCCAAACTGATGTCGAGACGACGCAAACCTTCCGTGACAGTCCACTGGAACACCGGAGTGTGCGCGTTGCTGACGAGCGTCGGCGCCAGCGAGGAGAGCAGAGCGACCGCGCGCGGCTCGTCGCGCGTCTCGATGACGATCAGCGGCACGCGGCTTTTCAGCAGCGCTTCCAGCTCCCTGCGCGTGTCTGTCGAGGTGGTCATGTGCTGAATCTAACTCCGCGTTCCCTACGTAAGAGAGCCTGCGCAATCTGCACGTCGCCGTGCGTTGGTTGGCGCGTCCGAAATTTTTTGCGCCCGTCGGGATAAAAACTGTGACGTGCTTCTTGCATCGCCGGACATTTTTGCTAAATTTCGCGCCGGCCTGTGTAAGAGAGCACCACGCGTAAGCTGCAGTGCCGCTCGACCAGAACTTGTGAGAGCTTCAGACGTTCAAGGACTCTGTCGCTCTTGTTGGTTGGTTAAGTGTTCGCAGCTTTTTGAGAGGTGCCCAACAGGTGTTGCCCCGCGCAGCCAAGCAGTCACTCGCCGTTTCTCCGGCCCATTCCTTCGATTCCACCACGCTGACGGAAACCGAGATCCGTGCGCTCGTCGCCCGTTTCGGTTCGCCCCTGCTGGTGGTCGACTGCGAGCAGGTCCGTCGCCAGTACCGCGCGCTCAAGGCCGCGCTGCCGGGTGTGGATCTCCACTACGCGCTCAAGCCGCTGCCGCACGCTGCGGTGGTGTCGTGCCTGCGCGATGAAGGTGCTTATTTCGACCTCGCCACCACTGGCGAAGTCGAGCTGGTGAAGCAGCAGGGCATTGCGCCGAGCCGCTGTATTCATACTCACCCGATCAAGCGCGACAGCGACATTCGCGACGCGCTCCGCTACGGCGTCACGACGTTCGTTGCCGACAATCCGGACGAGCTGAAGAAGTTCGTGCGCTATCGCAAGCGTGCCGAGATCCTGATCCGCGTGTCGTTCCGCAGCCCGAATGCGGTGGTCGATCTGTCGAAGAAGTTCGGCTGCGATCCGGGCGCCGTGCTCGGCATGATCGAACAGGCGCGCCGCCTCGGCGTGCGCGTGAAAGGTCTGTCGTTCCACGTCGGTTCGCAGGCGACCGATCCGGCGAAGTACGTCGAAGCTGTACAGGCGTGCACCAACATCATGGCGGAAGCCGTGCTGGCGGGGCTGCCGTCGCTGGACGTGCTCGACATCGGTGGCGGCTTCCCGGTCGCATACAACGACAGCGTCACGCCGATCGACGAGTTCTGCCGTCCGATCCGTGCCGCGCTCGCCAAGCTGCCGCCGCACGTGCGGGTGATCGCCGAGCCGGGCCGCTTCATCGCCGCGCCTGCCGCGATCGCCGTGTCGTCGGTGATGGGCAAGGCCAAGCGGGATGGTCGCTGGTGGTATTACCTGGACGACGGTCTGTACGGCTCGTACAGCGGTCAGATGTTCGACCACGCCAAGTATCCGGTGTCGGTGCTGCGCCAGGGCGGCGAGCTGCACGAGAGTGTGCTCGCGGGCCCGACCTGCGACTCCATCGACGTGATCGACGACAGCATCATGCTGCCGGAGCTGGAAGTGGGCGATCTGGTCGTGGGCCGCATGATGGGGGCCTACACCTGGGCGAGCGCCACCGACTTCAATTTCTTCAAGCGCGCCAGGGTCGTCGTGATGAACGAGACCGCCGATGCGCGTCGTGTGGTTCGCCTGCAGCGCAAGGCTGCTGGCGGTCGAGGCCGCGCGGCCTGAGCGCGGCGGCCTGAACGGGGTCGCCGCTTGCAGGTCAGGGTCGTAGACCACGTCGCCGGCGCGCAAAGCGCCGAAGGCGTCGCGGTCGTCATCGATGTGTTTCGTGCCTTCTCGGTCGCCGCCTACGCGTTTTCGCGCGGGGCGGCGACCATCATTCCCGTTGCTGAAGTCGAGTACGCGCGCGAGCTGAAGCGCCAGCATCCCGATTGGCTGCTGATCGGCGAGCGCCACGCCAGGCCGTTGCCCGGCTTCGACTGCGGCAATTCGCCGAGCGACCTGGAAAAGCTCGATGTCGCCGGCCGCACCCTCATCCATACCACACACGCCGGCACGCAAGGCTTCACCGCGGTGCCCGGTTCGATCGAAACGCTCGCGGGTGCCTTGGTGAACGCCGGCGCGATCGTTCGCTATCTGCAGGCGCAGCAGCCTGAGATCGTGACCATCGTGCGCATGGGTCACGAAGCGCGCGAGAACTGCGACGAGGACGATGTCTGCGCCGAGTTGCTGCGTTCACGCCTGCTCGGCGAGCCCATGCCGACCGAGGGCATTCGCGAGCGGCTGCGCCGGGCGTCGAGCGCGCAGAAGTTCTTCGATCCGGCTTGTGATTGGGCGCCGGAGCGCGACTTCGAGCTGTGCACGCGCGTCGACGAGTTCGATTTCGTGTTACAGCGGGATGCGAGTGCGTCACCGGCTCGGTTGCGCAAGATCGACGTGCCCCGGTTCTGATCGAGATCCCCCATGAGCCCCGTCCTGCGCACCATCGTGCTGCTCACCCTGTCGAACGTGTTCATGACGTTCGCGTGGTACGCGCACCTCAAAGAGCTGAACCAGAAGCCCTGGATCGTCGCGGCGCTGATCAGCTGGGGCATCGCGCTGTTCGAATATATGTTGCAGGTGCCGGCGAACCGCATCGGCTACACGGTCATGACCTTGCCGCAGCTGAAAATCCTGCAGGAAGTGATCACGCTGACTGTGTTCGTGCCGTTCGTGATGTTGTACATGCGCCAGCCCCTCAAGCTCGACTACCTGTGGGCCGCCCTGTGCATGCTGGGCGCGGTGTATTTCGTGTTCCGCAAATGAATACCGCCATTCATCGCCTGGTCGAGAGCTGTCGCAGCGGCAACGATCCCACCGTGGTGGCGCGCTTGCGTTCGGGATGGGCGGTGATGGGCCAGCGCCAGGTGCTGACGGGCTACTGTCTGCTGTTGCCCGATCCCGTCGTGCCGCACTTGAATGCGTTGGCGCGTGCCGAGCGCGACGTGTTCCTTTCCGAGTTGGGGTTGCTGGGCGACGCGGTGCTGGCGGCCACCGGTGCGCTACGGATCAATTACGCGATTTTCGGAAATGTGGAGCCGGCGCTGCATGCTCACGTGCATCCACGTTTCGTGGATGAGCCGGAATCGCTGCGCACCGCCAATCCCTGGGGCTACGACTGGCAGCAGGCGCCGGCATTCGATGCGCAGTTGCACGCGCCATTGCGTGACTTAATTCGCCAGCATCTGCTGCGGCTCGGCGCCACCGTATAAAATTTCCCGCGTAGTTTCCGCCGCGTATTGGCGGAATTCCCGGCAGGTCCATGTCGACTGGCGCACAGTGTCGCCAGTTGGGGACGATCTTGGGTTTACACTCGGGGCTCGCGATGTAAACTCTGCGCTGCTTGGAAGCAACCAGGAAGAGTGAGTAGCTCGATATGCGGGTCAAGTCGAGCCTGGCCAGTTACGTCGCAGAACAACTAGCGCCGCTCGGGCGAATTTCCAGTCGTGCGATTTTCGGTGGCGTTGGTGTGTTCATCGACGATCGTCTGCTCGCCATCGTGATGGGCGAGAAACTGTATCTGCACACGGATAAGAGCAACCTCGACGATTATGTCGCGCGCGGCATGCAGCAGTTCAAGCCGTACCCGAACGCGTTCGATCTCACCACCGATCATCACGAAGTGCCGCAGGACGTGGTCAACGACGCCGAGCAGCTGAAGCTCTGGGGCGAGCGCGCGCTCAATGCTGCGATCGAGTCGGCGCGCGCCAAACAAATGGCCGGCATCGAGCGCTCCCGCCACATGAAGCAGGCGAAGAAGCGCGCGAAAGAAAAGAAATAACCCGGGTCAGCCGCGGTTCAACTCCGAGTCAGCGCCACCAGCGAAGACAGCGAGCGCACCGGCGCCGAACACGTCATTCCGCGGCACACATAAGCGGCCGTTTCGGGCAGCGCTTTCTTCTCTGCGATTGCCGGCGGCAGATTTGCGGCGTCCGCGGCAATGGCGAACACCAAGCGTCTCGGCGCATAGACCTTCGCGAGCTCGTCGCGCCAGCTCTCGGCCTCCTTGCGTTCGCCGCGCACGATGACGATTTCGGGCGGTTCCAGATGTTCTTCGAGCGCGACCAGCAGTGCCGTGTGAGCGTGCGGGTAATGCTGCAAGGCGGGCCAGGCGGCGCGCAGCGTTCTGGCTGCTGCATCGAGATAGCGTGTTTCGCCCAGCAAAAGGCCGAGCCGTGTGAGTGCCTGCGCGGCAATGGCGTTGCCCGCGGGCAAGGCTTCATCGCTGAACGAACGCGAGCGATGCATGAGCTGTTCGTGATCGTCGGCCGTGAAGAAGAAACCACCCGACTGGCGATCCTCGAAATGCGCGAGCAGCGCTTCCGCCAGCGCGGTCGCGAATGCCAGNTCCTCGCTGCGCCAACGGGTTTGCAGCAGCTCCAGAACGCCNTCGAGCAGGAATGCGTAGTCGTCGAGATAAGCGGCGAAGCGGGCACGTCCNTCCTTGTACGTNGCGAGCAAACGTCCGTCGCGCCAGCATTGCTCACGAATGAAATCGACGGCGCCAGCCGCCGCGTCGGCCAGATCGGATCGCCGTAATGCGCGGGCAGCGACGGCGAGGCCGCTGATCGCCAGGCCGTTCCAGGACGTGAGCACTTTCTCATCGCGCCCCGGCCAGACTCGGCGATTGCGAGCGTCCAGCAGCGCGCGACGCGCGCGCTGCAGGCGTTTGGTGACCTCGGCGGGCTCGATGCCCAGCTCGGTGGCGATGTCTTCTTCGGAACGAAACACGTGCAGATGCCAGTCCTTGCCTTCGAAGTTCGCGGCGCGGTCCAGCCCGAAGTGGCGCGCGAACACGGCATAGTCATCAGCATCGAGCAGCCGCGACACTTCTTCGGGCTGCCACACGTAGAATTTACCTTCGTGACCTTCGGAGTCGGCGTCGAGCGCCGACCAATACCCGCCCTCGGGAGAGCGCATGTCGCGAATCATCCAATCGGCGGTTTCGCTCGCGATCCGGCTGAACAGGGCCTCGCCCGTCGCCAGCGCGGCGTGCGCATAAACGCGCAGCAGCTGGCCGTTGTCGTACAGCATTTTCTCGAAGTGCGGGATCATCCAATACGCATCGACGCTGTAGCGCGCGAAACCGCCGCCCAGTTGATCGTAGATGCCGCCATCGGCCATGCGTTTGAGAGTGAGCGTGGCCATGTAGAGCGAGTGCAGATCCGGCTCTTCGGCGCCCGCGGTGGCGCGCCACTGGCGCAACAGGAACTCGATGTTCGTTGGATGCGGGAATTTCGGCGCGCCCCCAAAGCCGCCAAATTCCGGATCGAATGCGCCCGCGAGCTGCTCTCGCGCGGCGTGTGTCGGCGCCAGCGTCAGCGCGGTGTCGCCCGAGGCGGGCGGGGTGTGCAGCTGATCGAACGCTTGTTGTAGAGCGTCGCTTTGCTGGGCGATGTCGTCGCCGCGCTCGTGGTAGAACGCCGCCACTCGCCGCAACAAGTCGGTGAACGCGGGCAGGCCGTGACGCGCTTGCTTCGGAAAGTAAGTGCCGCCGAAGAACGGGCGCTGATCCCGGGGCGATAGAAACATCGTCAGGGGCCAGCCGCCGCCGCGCTGGGTGAGCATCTGCTGCGCGATCTGGTAGATGCGATCCAGGTCGGGCCGCTCCTCGCGATCCACCTTGATGTTCACGAACAGCTCGTTCATCACCGCGGCGCTGACCGGATCCTCGAAGGACTCGTGCGCCATGACATGGCACCAGTGGCAGGCGGAATAGCCGATCGACAGTAGAATCGGCTTGTTCTCGCGCCGGGCCCGCTCCAGCGCCTCCGGGCCCCAGGGATACCAGTCCACGGGATTGGCGGCGTGTTGCAGCAGATAGGGGCTCGTCTCGTGTGCGAGACGGTTGCGATGTGATGATTCGTGCATAGAATGCGCCCACTTTAAATGAACACCGCCCCCGACACACCGACCTCCGCGTTCTCTACGCCCGCCGAGCTGCCCGAGTTGCGCTTGAAGCGTGGCGAGGACCGTCGTCTAGCCGCTGGCCACCTGTGGGTGTTTTCCAACGAAGTGGACACCGCGCGCACGCCGCTGACGGCTTTTCAGCCCGGCGCGCTGTGCCGGGTCGTCTCGGATCGCGACAGATTCATGGGCTATGCCTATGTGAATCCGCGCTCCCTGATCAGCGCCCGAATCCTCGGGCGCAGCGCCCAGCATGCGCCGGACAAGTCACTGCTCGTGCATCGCCTGCAAGTGGCGCAGTCCCTGCGCCGCTCGCTCTACGACCAGCCGTTCTATCGGCTGGTGTACGGCGAATCCGATGCGTTGCCGGGCCTGGTGCTGGATAGATTTGGCGACGTGGTGGTCGGGCAGATCGCGACCGCGGGCATGGAGGCGCTGCGGCCGCAGATCGAAGCGGCGGTGAAAAAAGTCATCAACCCGGCGGCGCTGGTGTGGAAGAACGACGCGGGCGTGCGCGAGCTCGAAGGCCTGCCGCACTACGTCGAAACCGTGTTCGGCGAGGCGCCCGAGTCCGTGGTCGTCGAGGAGGGCGGTGTCGGCTTCCAGGTGCCGCTCGGCAGCGGCCAGAAGACCGGCTGGTTCTTCGATCAGGCGGCCAACCGTCTGGCCCTGCGCAAATACGTCGGTGGCGCGCGCGTGCTCGATGTTTTCAGCTATCTGGGCGCCTGGGGCTTGGGCGCGCTCAAGGCCGGGGCGACCGAGGTCACCTGCGTGGATTCGTCGGCTGCCGCCCTGGACCAGTTGCAGGCGAGTGCCGCCGCCAACGGGCTGAAGCCGGCGGTGATCAAGGGCGATGCTTTCGACGCGATGGAGCGGCTGCATGCGGACGGCCGGCGCTTCGACGTGGTGGTGATCGATCCGCCCGCGTTCATCAAGCGCAAGAAAGATGTGCCCAAGGGCGAGGCGGCGTACAAGCGGCTGAATCAGCTCGCCATGCAGCTGCTGGACAAGGACGGCATCCTGGTCTCCTGCTCCTGCTCGTATCATCTGGAGCCGGACCACCTGCTGGGCGCGATTCAGCGGGGCGCGCGTCATCTCGGTCGGTTTGCACAGGTGGTGGAGGTCGGGGGCCAGGCGCCCGATCATCCGATTCATCCGGCGATCCCGGAAACGCGCTACCTGAAGGCGTATTTCTGCCGGGTCGTGACCGACTGAAACCTTCTCGGGCGGGCCAAGTCAGGGCATTGGTATACTCGCACCGATCATGATTCCCTACCCCGCGATCGACCCGATCATCTTCTCGGTGGGCCCGCTGGCCGTGCGCTGGTATGGGCTCATGTATGTCATTGGCTTCGCGGCCGCGTGGTGGCTGGCTCGACGCCGGGCGGCGCGCACCGACTCCACCTGGCTGCCGAACGATGTCGACGATCTGATCTTCTTCGCCGCCATCGGCGTGATTCTCGGCGGACGCCTGGGCTGGATCCTGTTCTATGGCGGCGAACAGGTGATGGCCGATCCGCTCACCATCGTCCGCATCTGGGAAGGCGGCATGTCGTTCCATGGCGGCCTGATCGGCGTGATCCTCGCGGTGCTGGTGTTTGCCCGGCAGCGTCAGCGCCACTTTGCCGACGTGCTCGACTTTCTCGCGCCCTTGCCCGGCATCGGCATCTTCGCCGGCCGCATCGGCAACTTCATCAACGGCGAGCTGTGGGGCAAGCCCACCACCGTGCCCTGGGGTTTCACCGTCGATCCCGCGCCGCTTTATCCCGTCCAGGCGGCCGAGGCCACGCGCTTGTGTCAGCGCTTCAGCATCGATCCCTGCGTGTTGCACGTTCATGCATCCCAGCTCTATGAAGGTCTGCTCGAAGGGCTGCTATTGTTCGTCGTGCTGTGGCTGTTCACGCGCACGCCGCGTCCGCGCCTGGCTCCTTCCGGTTTGTTCCTGATCGTGTACGGCGTGTGCCGTTTCGCTGTGGAGTTCGTGCGCGTGCCCGATGAGAATCGCGGCTACCTGCTGTTCAACTGGGTGACCATGGGCCAGATCCTGTCGCTGCCCATGATCGTCTTCGGCGTCATCCTGATGGCGTGGGCGTACAGCAGCCGGCAGGCGAGCGGCAACTACGGCGTCAAGCAACTCGCGACCGCGTCATGATCCAGTACCTGCAGCTGCTTCGGCACGTCCGCGAGCACGGTCTGCGCAAGACCGATCGCACCGGCACCGGCACGCTGTCCGTGTTCGGCTACCAGACGCGCTTCGACCTGAGCCAGGGCTTTCCGCTGGTCACGACCAAGAAGCTGCACCTGAAGTCCATCATTTACGAGTTGCTGTGGTTCCTGAAGGGCGACACCAACGTCAAATATCTGCATGACCACGGCGTGTCGATCTGGGACGAGTGGGCCGACGAGAACGGCGAGCTCGGTCCGATCTACGGCAAGCAGTGGCGCTCCTGGCCGGGGCCGGACGGCAAGACCATCGACCAGATCAGCCGCACGCTCGACCTGATCCGTCGCAATCCCGATTCCCGCCGCATCATCGTCAACGCCTGGAACGTGGGGGAGCTCGAGCAGATGTCGCTCACGCCATGTCACGCCCTGTTCCAGTTCTGGGTCGGCGACGGCAAGCTGTCCTGTCAGTTGTATCAACGCAGCGCCGATGTGTTCCTCGGCGTGCCGTTCAATATCGCCTCGTATGCGCTGCTGACGCACATGTTCGCGCAGCAGTGCGATCTGGAACCGGGCGAGTTCATCTGGACCGGCGGCGACACGCACCTGTATCTGAACCACCTGGAGCAGGCCGACGAGCAGCTGCGTCGCGAGCCGTTCCCGATGCCGAAGCTCGTCATCAAGCGCAAGCCGCCCTCGATCTTCGAATACCAGTACGAAGACTTTCAGATCGTCGATTACCAGGCTCATCCATCCATCAAAGCGCCCATCGCTGTCTAGTGGGCTGTCCGATCCAACTACCTAATGGCCACGAAGAACCGTCGCACTCAGTCGCGCAACAAGACTCGTTCGTCCGGGAAATCCGCTCGCAACTCGCAGAAGAAGGCGGTGCGACGGCCCAAAGGAGGGGCGACGCAAGGAGCGCGGCCGGGGTCATCCCGCGGGATAAAGCGCAAGAAGCGAGCGGTGTCGCTGGCGAGCTCCCCATTGGTGGAAGCCCGCGATTCGGCCATTCACGGTCGCGGCGTATATGCGGTCGCGCCCATCAAGAAGGGCACGCGCATCCTCGAGTATCTCGGCGAGCGCATCTCCCATGGCGAGGCGGATGCCCGTTACGAGAAGAAGGGCGAGGACGACGGCCATACCTTCCTGTTCATCGCCAGCAACCGCACCGTGATCGATGCCGGCGTGAACGGCAACGACGCGCGCTTCATCAATCACAGCTGCAATCCCAACTGCGAGACCGTGATCGAGAACAGCCGCGTGTTCATCGACGCGATTCGTAACATCAAGCCGGGAGAAGAGCTGGGGTACGACTATCAGCTCACCTGGGAGAGCACCGACGATCCGGCCGAGCTGGCGTTGTACGCCTGTCGTTGTGGCGCGAAGAAATGTCGCGGCACCATGCTGGACAAGGAGCCGCTCGACAAGCGCAAGCCCGAGAAGAAGAAGGCCAAGAAGAAAGCCAGGAAGCGCTGAAGGTCGACACGATGCTCTCGATCATCGTCGCAGTGGCCGACAATGGCGTCATCGGCAGCGGCAATCAGCTGCCGTGGCGGCTGCCCGATGATCTGAAGCGCTTCAAGGCGCTCAGCCTGGGCAAGCCGATCGTGATGGGGCGCAAGACGTTCGATTCGATCGGACGGCCGCTGCCGGGGCGCTTGAATATCGTGATCTCCCGTCGGTCGGGCCTGGAGATCCCCGGCTGCCGCGTGGTGACTTCGATCGACGAGGCGCTCGCGGCGGCGCAGCCGGCGCCGGAGATCGTGATCGTCGGTGGCGCGGATATCTACCGACAAGTGCTGCCGAGCGTTCAGGTCATCCATCTCACGCGCGTGCACGCCAACGTCGCAGGCGACGTGGTGTTTCCCGAGTTGCAGCCGCACGAGTGGCGCGAGGTCGCGAAGGAGTATCATCCGGCGGACGAGCGTCACGCCCACGCCTTTACCTTCAGCACGCTGGAGAGGGTCGTCCCATGAGCAAGATGCGTTACAACTGTGCCACCTGTCCCGGCTATTGTTGCAGTCATTCGCGCATCGCCGTGAGCGAGTACGACATCGCGCGGTTGGCGAAGCATTTCGGGCTGTCGCACGAAGTTGCCAAACGGAAGTTCACCTACAACTACAAGACCAAGGAAGTGGACGAGCAGATCCTGCGGCATCAGAAAGATCACATCTACAAGACCATCTGTCGTTTCTTCGATACGGACGAGCGCCGCTGCACCGTGTATGAAGCGCGCCCCAACGTCTGTCGCAAGTATCCGTACGGCAATCGTTGCGGCTATCACGAGTTCCTGAAATTCGAGCGCGAGCATCAGGGCGACGACGAGTTCATTCCTTCGGCTTGATGCGTTGACTCGAAGTGAGGCTGAACAAGTACATCAGCGAGACCGGTCTGTGCTCGCGCCGCGAGGCGGACGCTCGCATCGAAGCGGGGCGGGTGACCATCAATGGCGTGGTCGCGACGCTCGGCACGCAGGTCAAGGAAGGCGATGTGGTCTGCGTCGACGGCCAGCAGGTCAGCGGCGAGCAGAAGCACGTCTATATCGCGCTCAACAAACCGGTCGGCGTCATCTGCACGACCGACCGCGCGATCCCCGGAAACATCACGGACTTCGTCAATTATCGCGAGCGGATCTTTCCCATCGGCCGCCTCGACAAGGAGTCCGAGGGACTGATCCTGCTGACCAACAACGGTGACATCGTCAACGAGATCCTGCGGGTCGAGAATGCCCACGAAAAGGAATATGTCGTGACGGTCGACCGGCCGGTGACCGAAATATTTCTCAATGGCATGGCGAGCGGGGTGCGGATTCTCGGCACCGTCACGCGGCCTTGTAAAATCACACGCGTGGCGCCGGCCACGTTCCGGATCATCCTGACCCAGGGCCTGAACCGCCAGATCCGGCGCATGTGCTCGTTCTTCGGCTACAAAGTGTTGCGGCTGCAACGCGTGCGGATCATCAATTTGACATTGGATGGGCTCAAAGTGGGGCAATGGCGCGAGCTGAAGGACAGCGAAGTGCGCGGTCTGCTGCCGCATAAGCCCGGATTCAACTTTTAACGAGGGATCGGGCATCGTGCCACGACCCTCGTGCGAACCGGCAAAAGGCGCGACTTCTGCCTCTCGCCGCCGCCCGTAGCGGCGGGGTCGGCGCGCGCTGGACGTTTCCTCTCGGCGCACAGTATCTTGCGCGCCGTGGACCACGATTACGAGGTACAAACCCGGGTCACGGGGCTCGATGAGCTGCGCGTCAGGCGGCCCGGTGAGGCGTGCCTGGTGGTCATTCATGCGCCGGTGCAGGCCGATCTGGGCCGACGTTATGTCCTCGACAAGTCCGAGACCACCATCGGGCGCGGTCGTGACAACGACATCGTTCTGCCCAGCGACTGCGTGTCCCGCCGGCATGCCCGTCTCGAGCAGCGCGGCGGCAATCTGTTCGTCGTCGACCTGGTATCCACCAACGGCACGTTCATCAACGACGACGTCCATACCATTCGCGAGCGGCAGCTGCAGCGGGGCGATCGGCTGAAAATCGGCGATACGATTTTCAAATATCTGTCCGGCTCCGATATCGAGCTGCAGTATCACGAAATCATCCATCGCATGGCCGTCACCGATGGCCTGACCGACCTGGCCAATCGCAAGCGCCTGGACTCGCTGTTGGAAGAAGAGATTCCCCGTGCCCGTCGTCATGGCCGCGAGTTGTCGGTGCTCATGCTCGACATCGATCATTTCAAGAGCATCAACGATACGCACGGTCATCTCACCGGCGACTCGGTGCTGCGCGGCCTCGCCGGCATCCTGCAGCGTCGGCTGCGCCCCAGCGACCGGCTGGGTCGCTATGGCGGCGAGGAGTTCTGCGTCATCCTGCCCGAGACCTCACTTCACAACGCCGCCAAGGCCGGCGAAGACCTGCGCGCGCTGGTCGAAGCGCACGCATTCGTCGCCGAGGACAAGAGCATCCGGGTCACCATCTCCGTCGGTGTCGGCTCGCTCAAAGAAGGCATGTCGCTCGCCGATCTGTACCGGACCGCGGACGAAATGCTGTACAAGGCGAAGCGGACCGGAAGAAACAAGGTCTGTTACTGACCGGTCACTCCACCGTCACCGACTTCGCCAGGTTGCGCGGCTGATCGATGTTTCGATCCTTGGTCAGCGCAACGTGATAGGCCAGCAGCTGTAACGGAATGTTCAACAGCAGCGGATCCAGCTCGGGCTCCGATTTCGGCACCTCGATGATGCCGTTGACTGCGACGGGCAGGGGATCGCCGCGGTGGGTAATGGCGTAGATCGGGCCGCTGCGGGCGCGGATTTCTTCGAGGGTGGAGGCGTTCTTGGGGAATAAGTCGTCCCTGGGCATGATGACCACGGTCGGGGTCTGCGGGCTGATCAGTGCCAGCGGCCCGTGTTTCAGCTCGGACGCGGGATAGGCCTCGGCGTGGATGTAGCTGATCTCTTTCAGCTTCAGCGCACCTTCCATTGCGACCGGATAGCCGGCGGCGCGGCCCACGAAATAGGCGCTCTCGTGCGCCGCCAGTTCCTTCGCCAGTTTCGCAATGTGCGGTTCCATCGCAAGGATCTCCTCGACCTGTGAGGGAAGCGCTTCCAGGGCCTTGAGCAGCCGCGCGCCGTGGGCGGTCGACATGTCGCGAATGCGGCCGAGGTGAATGGCGAGCAGCGCGAACGCGACGGCGGTGGAGGTGAAGGTCTTGGTGGAAACGACCGCGATCTCGGGGCCGGAATGCAAGTAGATGCCGCGGCCGCATTCGCGGGCGATCGTGCTGCCGACGACATTGACGATGCCCAGGACGCGGCCGCCTTTGCGTTTCACTTCCTGGACGGCCGCCAGCGTGTCGAATGTTTCTCCGGACTGGCTGACCGCGATGTACAGCGTGTCCTGTTCGATCACCGGATTGCGATAACGAAATTCGGACGCAGGCTCCGCATGCGCGGGCACGCGAGCCAGTTGCTCGATCAGATGCGCCCCGAAGCAGCCGGCAATGTAAGCCGAGCCGCAACCGAGAATCTTGACGCGGCGGATTTCGAGGAGCTCTCGCGCCGCCATTTCCAGGCCGCCGATATGCGTCGTCTGAAAGCGCGTGTCGAGCCGGCCGCTCAAGGTGCGGCGGATCGACTCGGGCTGTTCGGCGATCTCCTTGCGCATGAAGTGCGAGTAACCTTCCTTGTCGAACGATTCATCCGTAAAGGGAATCGTCGAAGGTTTCTTGGCGGTGGCGCCGCCATCGAGCGTCGAGGTTTCGAAGCCGTCGGCCCGCACGACGGCGACTTCGCCGTCATCCAGATGTACGACGCTTTGGGTGTGTCGAACCAGCGCGGCCTGATCGGAGGCAACGAACATTTCGCGTTCACCGATGCCGAGCACGACCGGGCTGCCGTTGCGTGCGACGACGATCGTTTCGGGGCGCTCGGCGTCGATGACGGCCAGTCCATAGGTTCCAGTCACGAGTCGCAGCGCGCCGCGGACGCGGCTTTCGAGGCTGTCGCCGGGCATGGCCGCGATGAGATGAGCCAGGACTTCCGAATCCGTCTCGGACCGGAAGGTCACGCCGCTCGCCTGCAGCTTGGAGCGCAGCTGCCCGGCATTCTCGACGATGCCGTTGTGAACGATCGCGAAACGCTCGCTCGCATCGGTATGTGGGTGCGCATTTCGATCGCTCGGCTCGCCGTGGGTCGCCCAGCGCGTGTGAGCGATGCCGGTCGTTCCTTTCAATCGTTCCGGCAGCGAGCGCTCCAGATCACGCACCTTGCCTTTGCTCTTGAAGATGGTGAGCTTGTCGTTGCGGGCACAGGCGATGCCGGCCGAGTCGTAGCCGCGATATTCCAGCCGCCGCAGGCCTTCGACCAGGATGGGCGCTGCTTCGCGCTTGCCGATGTAACCGACGATGCCGCACATGAGGAAACCTTCCGTTCAACCGTAAATGATCCTGCGGATCTGCCGCTCGCTGTACTCGGGCGCGCGAAAGCGTCGCGCCGCCAGCTCGTCGCTGATCTGCAGATAGATCGCTCGGTTCGAAAGGCCCTGGGCCTGCAAGGCGAGGTGGCGGCGGCGAATGAAGTCCTCGGGGGTCTCGCTCATGAATGCCAGCACTTCGTTGACCAGGCGGGCCGCTTCCTGGGGGGTCAGACGGCTGGAGCGGGCCAGGTAGTCCACCAGCTCTCCCATTTCGTCCTGCACTCCGTTCGAATCCGATGCGGAGGCGAAGTTTGCCGGCTCAGAGGTCATTTCCCAACAATCCTGCCCGAAATCGGGCAGGATTGCTGCGGTTTTTCATGCCGGTCTGGCTGGAATACGGCCAGCGAACGTATCAAGCGTCGTTGCGGCTCAGATAGAAATAGATGTAGCTGGTGACGAACAGCACGCAGACGCTGCACGTGAAGATGATGCCCCAGCCCGCGGCGATGATGGCGAACACGTCCACCGAGTCCGCGGCGCTGGCGGCCTGCGCCGTCGAAAGCGAGCCGAAACCCGCCGTGATCGCGAACGTGGTGACGCAGCTGAACATCCATTTCATCAGATAGCCCGGCAGATAGATCCGCATCCTGCGGTTGTGACGGTAAGCGGCCGCACGCGTCATGTGATCGCCGCGACTGGCATCCTTGAACAGCCAGAACGGCCACAGATAGCGGAACAGCACCAGTGACAACGGCATGTCGTCGTAATGCGAGGCGACAGCTGCACCAGAACAGCGCGATGTCATCGTGAATTACCCGGGCATCAGAGTAGAGAGCGGTGCGCTTTGACCGCGGTATCGAGGGATAGATGTCCCGAGGCCGCGGATGGTTCCCATCCGTGGGTGCAGCTTTGAAATTCCAGCACGGTGCCGTAATACGCGCCGCCCCGAAACGGCGCACTGTTGGCAGAGCCGATCGCTAGTGCGGTCGCTCGGATGCTGGAATCCAGCGCACGTTAATGCATCGCTGTAATGACTTTGATTGTTTTGTAACGAGCCATCCGCTGCACGCTGGCGATGCGCTTGTAATGCAGCCGTCATCCTGCCGTTGGCCAGCATGGGCAACAGTGCCGCGGAAAAGCCAGGTGGACCCTCGCCGCGCATCTGCAACGTTTGGGTGTCGATGATTTCGGCGGGAGCGGTGCGCGTGACGGCGCTCTCCAGTATGGGGCTCAGTGCATTCAGGATCCGGTCACGCGCCGGATCGGAAGCGGGCAGCATCCCGGCCCAGAGATAAACGCGGATCGCATCGTAACTGCCGACGGATCGAGTGCGACGATCCGGGAGAAATCCGCTGCGGGTGAATTCGATCCAGTCGGCGGCGAATCCACGCGGTGCCGAGCCGAGAATGACCCGCTCGGAGGATTGGAGGATTGCGTCCCAGACGGGATCCCTGGTGTGCCGCGCCAGGCCGCGAAGCACAGGCAACGGCAGGTGGCTCGCATTCAGGCGCCAGCTGTCCTTGCTCACAAAGCCATTCGGCCCCGACAGCAGTACGGTTCCGAGTCCAGGCACGGTCTGTATGTTCTGCTGCAGAATGTTCCTGGCGATCTCGAAGCCGAGGTTGGAGTAGCGTCGTTCATTCCACAGGCGCGCTGCTTCGCCGAGCGTGTAGGCAATCCACAGATCGGCAGCGGTGGCGGAGTTGCTGTCGAGCACGCACCAGACTCCGTCATCGGCGCGGCCCCATTTCGAAGCCGGCAGTATTTTCTCCAGATGGCTGCCGCAGAGATAGTTGTGAGTCCAGCGCAGGATTCGATCGAAGGCCTCGCGATCATTGCTGACCAGCGCGAAGAACAATGCGTACGACTGCGCTTCGGATGTAGTGATCTGCGCCTCGGTGCCGGCATCGACGATGCGGCCGTCGTGGCTCATGTACAGCAGCTTGAAGCGTTGCCAGGCCGGCCAGGTCTCGCATTTCACTCCAGCGGCGAGGGCGCTGTCGGCAACTAACGATGAAGGGCTCAGCATGAGCACCTCTTGGCGAGGCGCTCGATGGGCATGTCTTGCAGAGAGGGGGACAACCAGTCCTTTTCAGTACGCGTTGCTACGGATCCGAAATCAGGCATCTACGCTCCCAGGCGCTACCGAGACTCAGTCGGCATCACCTTAGGGATCGCGCAAGCGCTTGCCAATCCGGAGCTTTACAAATTCAGCGTGCCACGCGCGACCTCGACCACGTCGCCACTGACGAAGATGCGCCGCTGGACGTCCACATTCAAAAAGAGTGTCGAGGGTCGGGCGACGTACTCGCCTTGTGATATTTGCAACTCACAGGGCAGCGGCTGCTGAGTGGCCAGCCACCAGCCGCCGAAGTTGGCCGTCGCCGAGCCGGTCGCCGGGTCCTCCAGAATGGCGGCGCCGTCCGGGAAGAAAAAACGCGCCAGCGTGCGGCCGTTGCTCGGCGGGGCGAAGATGTAAGCCATGCTGTGGCCGTCCTCGCTGGTCACGGTGCCGAACAGATCGGGTCGGGGCCTGGCGCGCCGGACCGCGGCCTCGCTGGACAATGGAATGACCAGTTGTTCCTTGCCCGCCTTGACCCAGAGCGGTTGCTCGCCCACGTCGCTTGCTTCCAACCCGAGCATGGCCGCGAGTGCCTCACGCGATGCTTCGCACGCGCGCCAGGTAGGTGAATTGGCTTGCAACGTCCACCGATTGCCTCGGGCTTCGACCGGAATGATGCCGGCCTTCATTTCCAGCTGCAGCTTGTCGCCGCCGAGACCCAGTTCGCGGCAGACGAATGCGGTGCCTAGCGTGGGATGACCGGCGAACGGCATCTCATAACTCGGCGTGAAGATGCGCACGTGGGCGCTGGCCGAAGTCGAGCGTTGAATGAACGTCGTTTCGGACAAGTTGAACTGGCGGGCCAGCGCCTGCATGGTCTCGGTGCTCAGACCGGTGGCGTCCTCGAACACACACAGCGGATTGCCGGTGAGCGTGCCGCCGTTGAACGTGAACACGTTGACGATGCGGAAATTCAAACTGCGCATGACACCAAACCTCGGATCTGATGCGCTGTTGTAAGCGCAGCGTGCTCGCAGGTAAATGCACAGTCCAGCGCGCGGACGCCGGCACAGATCGGCGGCGCTCAGCCTGGCAGCGGCGGCAACTTCGCTTCGATGAGGCGCGTGGCAGCGTCATAATCCACTGCGGCGAGCGTGTCGGCGTGCTGGGTCAGTGCGGACAGGATTTCGTTTTGAACCCGGCCGCGCTCATAGGCAACGGCGTACGGAATGTCGTAACGAAACATGACCATCGAATAGCGCGGCACGAAGCGGGTCGGATGGCGACGCTCCAGCTCGAGCGACAACGCTTTGTGCAAATGGAACTTGGGATCGCGCACGGTATCGCGCATCTCCAGGTAGTTCTCGATCGCCATGTCGGCAATGGCATTGGTGTTCGGTCGGCGCAATGTCTCGAACTCGCGGAAGCTGCGTGCCCAGTCGTCACTGCCGGTCAGCAGAGCGTCGAGCTCGCGGCAGTCCTCGAAACAGCAGTTCATGCCCTGGCCATGAAACGGCGTGATGGCATGTGCCGCATCGCCGAGGAGTAACAAGCCATCTTCGAAGGACCATTGCTGGGACCGCACCGTACCCATGATGCCGGTCGGGTGCTGCAAAAATTCCGCCGCCAGGTCCGGCATCAGCTGTTGCGCGTCGGGGAAATGCGTGCCGAAGAATGTTTCGATGCTGGCCGGCGAGGTCAGCGTCTCGAAGCTGTCCGGTCCCTTCAGCGGCAGGAATAACGTCACGGTGAAGCTGCCGTCGACGTTTGGTAGCGCGATGAGCATGAAGCCGCCTCGCGGCCAGATGTGCAACGCGTGCCTTCCGATGCGCGGCCGGCCGTCTGGGAACGACGGCAGGGTGAGCTCTTTGTAGCCGTGCTCGAGCAAGTCTTCAGTGCAGGCAACGCCGAGCTGCTCCACCAGGCTCCGGCGCAAGATCGAGCCGGCGCCATCGGTCGCGAATACGCGCTCCATGGCGATCTCGTGCGGCTGAGCGCCGGGAGTCTGGAACTTGATGCGCCTGCCTTTGAAATCCGCGCCGATGGCGGGATGCCTGAAGATCAATTCGACGCCGGCACGCTCGGCGGCGTCGAGCAGAATGCGGTTCAGGCCGGGCCGCGATACGGAATAAATGACTTCTTCCGGGCGCTGGCCATAAGGAACAAACGTCAGCGCGCCCTGCACGTCGTGCAACATGCGGCCGGGCATCGGGATCAGCTCGGGCGTGACTTGCTCCATCACACCGGCCAGCTCCAATGCACGGATGCCGCGGGCGGCGAGGGCGAGATTGATGGAACGGCCGGCATCGACGGCAACGCGTCGCATGTCGTCCTGCCGCTCATACAGCCGCACACGGTGACCGCGACGCGCCAGGATGATCGAGAGCAGCGTGCCGGCGAGGCCCGCGCCAACGACGGTCAAGACTTCGCTGCTTCCGCCATTGCTCATTGCAGCGCTCGCTCCAGCGCGGCGACGAATTGCCACACGTCGAGGAATGAGTTGTAGAGCGGCACGGGAGCGACGCGAATGATGTCGGGCTCGCGCCAATCGCAGAAAACACCTTGTGCCGCGAGCGCATCGATGGCCGCCCGGGCTTCGGTGGCCGAGCGATGCAAGCGAATGGACAGCTGGCAGCCACGCGATTCGGGATCGGTCGGTGTCGTGATCGTCAGCGCGTCCGACAGGCGTGCCTGAAGCAACGCGTGCAGATAGGCTGTCAGGCGCAGGGACTTCGCGCGCAGCTCATCCATGCCGGCCCTGTCGAACAGCGCCAGCGAGGCCAGCAATGGCGCAGTCGCGAAAATCGGGGGATTCGAGAGCTGCCAGCCTTCCGCGCCCGGGATGGGCTGAAACGTGGACGGCATCTGAAAGCGGCTCTGCTTGTCGTGACCCCACCAGCCCGCGAAGCGGGGCAGATCTGGCGAATGTGCATGGCGCTCATGCACGAAACAGCCGCCGATGGCGCCCGGTCCGGCGTTCAAATATTTGTAACTGCACCACATCGCAAAATCGACATCCCAGTCGTGCAGACGCAGCGGGACGTTACCGATGGCGTGCGCGAGATCGAAGCCGACGATGCACCCCTGGCGGCGGGCGCAGCGGGTGATCGTTTCGATGTCGAAGCGCTGTCCAGTCAGATACTGCACGCCGGGCAGCATCACCGTGGCGATGCGCTGGCCTTCACGCTCGATCAGCGAGCAAATATCTTCGGTACGAAGCACGTCTTCGCCGGGACGCGGCGCGAGCTCGATCAATGCGGTCTTCGGATCGAAGCCGTGATACTTGATCTGCGAGGCGACGGCGTACTGATCCGACGGGAACGCCTGCTGCTCGATCACGATGGCTTCCCGGCCGGGCCGTGGACGATAGAAACTGGCGAACATCAGATGCAGGTTCACCGTCAGCGAGTTCATCGCCACCACTTCGAGCGGCTGCGCGCCCACCAGCCTCGCGAGCGAATGGGTCAGCTGTTCGTGATACGGCAGCCAGGGTCGCGACGATGAGAAATGGCCTTCGACCGCAAGCTCGGCCCAGTGCTTCAGTTCTTCATTGAGCAGTTGCGCGACGCCGCGAGGCTGCAGGCCGAGCGAGTGGCCGCACAGATAGATGCTGTCGCCGCCATGCTCGCGCTGGGGAATGAAGAATTCGGCGCGCAGCGCCGCCAGTGAATCTGCGGCATCCTGCTGTTCGGCGAAGGAGCGCTCGACGGAAACGTTCATGCGGGTGTCAGGGGTAGCAAAATCGGCCGGCTCGGTGCGGCGTCGATGACAAAGGGAGCGACCTGCAAGTTCAGCAGGTAAGGACCATCGGCGACGATGTCGTCGATGAATGCCATTTCGGTGATAGTGGCGTGCTGCCGCGTGACAGTCGCTGCGGACGTGCTGCCTGCCGGCATGCCCCAGAAAATCCGGTGCGCGGCCAGCTTGCCGCCGTCGTGCGCGCGATCGATCGACGGCAGGTCCACGACCAATGTATCGATGCCATGCTCGACGATGTGATGCATGGCTTCGAGGCTGAAATAAGGTGGCATCGGGCCCGCGTCGTAGTTGCACGCGAGCTTGGATGAATCGTTCGGCAACGTTCTCACGACCAGCCCCTGGTAGTCGCGCAACGTGGCGCTGCCGATGGCTTTCAGCAGCGCAGCCAACGAGATGACACGATCGCCTGGGATTTCCGCAGAGGGCTCGGGCGTTACGGAGACGAGCAGCGCGGCGCTGAAATGCCGGATTGCAAGATCACGAACACTCAAGCGTTCCAGAGTGATATGACCGGCACATTCGGTATGCGTGCCGTTGCAATGAGGTGCGAGCGTGTGCACGGAACAATTGCAGCTGCCGCCACGGCGCACGTCGCCGACGAACGAGCCGCCCGTGATCGGTTCGGCGCTGGCCGCCGGTGCGCCGAAGAAGGTCGGCTGGGCTGCGTCGAAGCGCAACGGAATGGAAATGTCCCGACCGCAGCTCGCAACCTGCCAGCGTCGACCGGCAATCTCGACAGCGAGCAGACTGGAAACGGCAGGATCACGCATCGAACGTTATGGATCAGCGCTTGTGCGCAACCGCGCCGCACGCCTGACAGGTGCGCATCTCCAGCGAGTTGTAGAACCGGTCGAACACCGGCGGCAACTGCTTTTCGATGTCGCTGACATGCAAATATTCCGCATGCAGCGGATACGAGCAATGCTCGCAGAACCAGAGGAAGCCATCCTGCTCATCCGGGCGCCGCTTGCGTTCGATCACCAGACCGACGGTGTTTGCATAACGCTGCGGAGAGTGCGGCACTCGTGCCGGCAGCAGCAGGATTTCGCCCTCGCGGATCGGAATGTCGACGCGGGCGCCGTCCTGCATGGTGCGCAGAGTCATGTCGCCCTCGAGCTGATAGAAGAATTCCTCGCCCGGATCTTCGTGATAATCGGTGCGCGAATTCGGGCCGCCGACCACCATGATGATGAACTCGGAGTCCCGGAATACCAGCCGGTTGTTCACCGGCGGTTTCAGGTATTCGCGGTGCTTGTCGATCCAGTCGCGAAAGTTGAAGGCTTTGAGCGGGCTCATGCTGGGTTCTCCGCGGGTGGCCAGTATACCTGCTGTGACCCGGGGAAATCCCGCGGCAGGCCGGAGCGCACGGGGGCGGGGGCTGGCTTGCGTCCGAGGCGGTCACGGACCATGCTTGGCCTCATGAGGCGTCAGTGTGTAACTCCAGCGTGGCTATTGTGGCTGGCGCTGCTATTCAGCCTGCCGGGGCTAGCCGCCGAGGACCAGGCGACCGAGCCCGAAGGTCAGGCGGTGGCCGCCGTGGATCCGGTGCAGGCCATCTGGAAGCAGCAGGAAATCGCCTTCTATTTCCAAAGCTTCACCACCTTTTATTCCTGCACCGGCCTGGAAGGAAAGCTCGAGCGCATCATGCGCGAGCTCGGCGTACATGCGAGGGTGAAGGTTCGATCCGCGGATTGCCCGTATTCGGTGGCGCGCATGCCGCGAGTCGTGATGCAGGTGGTCAGCCCGGTCGAGGCCACGCCCGAAGCCTTGGCCGATCGTGACAAGAACAAGAGCGTGCGCGAGCTGGCTCAGCGCGTGCGAGGCAAGAAGAGCGACAATCCACTCGACAGCCTGGAGCAGTTTCCGGCGCAATGGCGTCGTGTGTCGCTGACGCGGGGCCGTCTGGATCTGCAGCCGGGCGATTGCGAGCTGATCGAGGAGCTGCAGAAGAAAGTGTTCCCCAAGCTCGCCGTGCGCACGGTGCAGGACGACGTGCGGTGCTCGCCGAATCAGCTGACGCTGGGCCAGCCCCGCCTGGAAGTCGACGCGCTGGTGGAAATTCCCAAGCCCGACGACGCGCAACAAAAGCGGCCGGGCACTTGAGTGGCGGCGTTATTCGCTGCCGACGCTGAGCCCTGAGGACGAGCAGGGCACGAACACCGGCGCAGGCGAGGATTGATCGAGGCGCACCGCGCAGAGCTTCTCGCCCCAGACGCAGCCCGTGTCGATCGCGAGCACGCCATCGGCATCGTAATAACCCAGCGCCGACCAGTGACCGCAGACGATGCGGATGTCGCGCGAGCGGCGATCGGGCACCTGGAACCACGGCAGCAGATGCTTGGGTGCGTCCTTCACCTCGCCCTTGAACTTCAAGTCCAGTCGGCCGTCGGCGCGGCAGAAGCGCAGGCGCGTGAGACAGTTGGTAATGAAACGCAGGCGATCGAAGCCCTGCAAATCGTCCGACCAGCGATCCGGCTGGTCGCCATACATGTGAGCGAACAATTCGCGGCAGCTGCGCTCATCACGCAATGTTTCTTCGAGCTCGCGTGCGCACGCCTGTGCCAGCGTCAGGTCCCACTGCGGCGGCAGCCCGGCATGAACCATCGTGTAACCGAGCGTGGCATCGTGATGAAGCATCGGGCGATGGCGCAGCCAATGCAGCAGCTCGTCGCGATCGGGCGCGGCCAGCACCTGCTGAAGCGTGTCTTTGGATTTGACGGGCTCGGTGGGCGAGAGCGCCAGCGCGAGCAGATGCAGATCGTGATTGCCCAGCACGCAGACGGCGGCGCTGCCCAGCGCCTTCACCCGTCGTAACACTTCCAGCGAGCGCGGGCCGCGATTGACCAGATCGCCGACCAGCCACAGCGTGTCGCGTGAAGGAGAGAAGCCGAGCTGGCTCAGCAGCTGCGAGAATTCCTGGTCACAACCCTGCACATCACCGATGGCGTAGACGGCCATGCGGACGATCGCTCAGTGCAGCAGCCCTGGCATGGCCAAGGTGAACGGTGCGATCGGCGCATCGAAGTGCGCGCCGTCATCGGCCAGCATTTGATAACTGCCCTGCATGGCGCCCACGGGCGTTTCGAGCACGGCACCGCTGGAGTAACGAAAGCCCTGGCCCGGCAGCAGATACGGCTGTTCGCCGACCACGCCTTCACCGCGCACTTCCTTCACTTTGCCGTTGGCGTCGGTGATCACCCAATGACGCGTCAGCAGGCGCGCCGGCACCTGGCCTTCGTTGCGAATGGTGATGGTGTAGGAAAAGGCATAGTGCCCCTCATCCGGCTTGGACTGCTCGCCGACATAATTGGCGCTCACGTCGACGCGAATCTTGTAGAGCGCATCCGATGCGGGCGGAGCATCGCGGTCCGGATGGCTGGAGGAGGCGCGACCTTTGGGGGGCGTGGTATCTGTCATATCGGAGACTGGCTGAAGCCGGCGCAATTCTAGCAGTGTCGGCGGGCAAGCTCGCCGAAAAAGCGCGAATCTTATGTCTGCTAATGCAGGCGGACCGCCAGCACGTCGCACGGGGCCGCGTGCAGGATGGTGTCTTCGGTGAAGTTGAGCAGGATGGCCAGGCCATGACGCTCGCGGCTGCCGAGCACGATGAGATCGCTCTTCAGGCGCTGGGCGGTGCGAATGATCTCGGACTTGATGCCGCCGGTCTCGACCAGCTGGCGGCTGCCCGGCAGCGACAACCGGTGCGCCAGCTCGGCGAGCCGCACCTTGGCGCGCTCGACCAGCTCGCCTTCGATCTGCACCGTCGGCAGCAGGGCTTCGCCCATGGGTTCGACCGGCACATATTCGACCACGTGCAGCAGCGTGATCTCGGACTGATAACAGGCGGCGATGGCCTTGGCACGTTCGCCGATGATCTGACTGTCGTCGGACAGGTCGACCACCAACAGAATGTTCTTGTAGTCGCGCATTGCAGTCCCCTCGGGTGCGTCAGCGAAGCCCGATTATAGGAGCTTGGCGGCGAGTCGGCTGCTCAGGGCGACGAATTCGGCGGGCGAGAGCACCTCGGCCCGCAGGCCCGGATCGATGCCCGCCGCGGCGATGTCGGCGGCGTCCAGGAAAGGTTTGAGGGAATTGCGCAAGGTTTTGCGGCGCTGGGAAAATGCCGCCCCGACCACGGTCGCGAAATGCTTGGGATGGCCGATCGGCATGGGGTGTTCATGCGGGGTCAGCCGCACCACGGTGGAGACCACCTTCGGCGGCGGGCGGAAGGCGCCAGGGCCGATATCGAACAGCGGCTCGACCCGCACCCATGGCGCCAGCATGACCGTGAGCCGGCCGTAATGCTCCGAGCCCGGCGCCG
>Ga0065721_10004838_pt1 | contig 25940 bp, 21 predicted proteins | sample Mesricmetagenome_FD_59108 | JGI IMG/M metagenome (GOLD analysis project Ga0065721, IMG submission 59108) | Mesophilic microbial community from rice straw/compost enrichment Sample: eDNA_1 v2 (version 2) | ecosystem: Engineered > Solid waste > Grass > Composting > Bioreactor | place: USA: Davis... | reverse complement strand
CGAAGCGTTCTTCAAACCGCTGAACATTGGCGCGGACAAAATTCATCGCGTGCTTGGCGAACAAACTCCCGATGCTGCCGCCGAACAAGCGAATGCCGAAATCAAACGCATCGCACCGCCTAATGCTGCCGGTCAACCGATGCTGGATTTGATTTTTCTCGGCATGGGCGAAGACGGTCATGTGGCATCGCTGTTTCCGCGCGAAACGGAATCAGAACGCGCCAACCCGGCGGTCTATCGCGTTATCGCCGATTCTCCGAAGCCGCCGCCGACGCGCGTAACGCTGGGTTACGCAGCGATCGCCGCCGCGCGGCAGGTTTGGGTGCTGGCGTCAGGAGCAGGAAAGGAAGCGGCGTTGCGCGATTCACTGCAGCCGGGCGGCAAAACTCCGCTGGGGCAGGTTTTGGAGATGCGCGTGGCGACGAAAGTTTTTACCGACATCGCGTGAGTCTGCGCGAGCGGGGAAGATGCGCTTTATTTCGGCGGGGCGATATAAAGGCCGCTGTCTTTGATTCCGCTCAGAATCATTTCGATGGTGCGTTGCATCGCGCCAAGATTCTTTTGCACGACGATCAAACCGCGCAAACCGAGTTGTTCGCGTTGTGACGCGTCGGAGAACAGTCGCTGCAAGGTCTGCTCCAATTCGGCGGCGTCTTTTACCTGTGCAACGGCTTGCTCCGCGAGGAACAGGCTGACGACGTCGGCGAAGTTCTGCATGTTCGGACCGAAAACAGTCGCTTTGCCGAGTGCGCAGGGTTCGATGGGATTTTGGCCGCCTTGAGCGGTGAGACTTTTTCCGACGAAGACCACCGTTGCATGTTCGTAGAACGATTTCAATTCGCCGGTCGTATTCACAACGAGACAATCGGCGACGGACGGCGATTTTTCGGCGTCTGGGTGTAAATGAGAGCGTAAGACGTATTTGATACCGCGTGCCTTGAGATCGCGTTCCACTTCGCGAGTACGTTCGGCGTGTCGTGGCACGATAACAAGAAACAGATTCGGAAACTGTTTGCGAAGCCGGAGAAAAATGTCGCCGAGAATCGCTTCTTCACCATCGTGGGTGCTGCCGCAAACCAGAATCGGCGCATCGGGTTTGGCTCCCGCTTGCGCGAATAATGCAGGTACATCGAGTTTGCGTTGTTCCGTGCCACGCGCCGCGTCGAACTTCACGCTGCCGGTTACGCGCACGGCTTCCGGGCGACAGCCGAGCACTCGCAATCGCTGGGCGTCCGCTTCCGTTTGCGCGCCGACGCCGGTAAACGCGGCAAACAGTGGTCGAAAAAGAAAACCGAAGCGTTTGTAGCCGCGATATGAGCGATCTGAAATCCGCGCATTGACGAGGAACAGCGGAGTCCGTTGCGATTGGGCGCGCCAGATGAAGTTGGGCCAGATTTCCGCTTCGACGAGAATAATGGCTACGGGATGAACGACGGCTTGTGCGCGAGCGACGTAATTGTAGCGGTCGATCGGGTAATAAATTTTGCTGACGTGAGTGGGCAGGCGTTTTTTGAGTTCGCCCATGCCGGTGGTGGTGGTGGTGGAAACGACCATCTTGGCGTTGGGCACGCGCGGCTCGAGTGCTTTGATCAGGTGCGTGCAAAGATTGACCTCGCCGACGCTGACGGCATGCAGCCAAAGCGTCTGACGATTCGTCAATGCCTGCTTGAGTTTGGTGTCATATTGCGCAAAGCGTTCACCAAAGCCGTGAAGCCAGTTGCCGCGTCGCCACATGCGCCAGAGGTAGTAAGGCGATGACAACACGAAACCCAGCAGGAACAGAATGTTATACAGCGTTCGCACCCCGAACGACGTCTCAACGTCGGTCGGTTAGTTTCGGAAAAACACGCCGTGCGTAAAGACTAAATGTTTTTGCGGAATGGGTGTTTGCTCCGGGGCGGCAACTGCGCTATTCCAATCGGCGCATGAAACAGACCTCTGCCCGTCCGTCGATGCCGTTGCACCGCCCGCCGTTGGAGCGAATGTTGCGCATCCATCAGGCGCTGCAGGCAGGAAGATTTCCTAACGCCACGAAACTCGCCGCGGAATTGGAAGTCAGCACCAAATCCATCCAACGCGACCTGGATTTCATGCGCGATCGTTTGATGTTGCCGATTGAATACAATCCGCAGCGCTTTGGTTACTATTACACGGCGGAAGTAACGTCGTTTCCGACCATGCACATTACCGAGGGCGAACTGGTCGCTCTGGTCATCGCCGAAAAAGCGCTGGAACAATATCGCGGCACGCAATTCGAGAAACCGCTGCTCAGCGCGATTCGGAAAATCGAGCAATCCTTGCCGGATACGGTTTCGCTGAATCTGGCGGACATCGAGCAGACGATTTCTTTCCGCACTCGCGCCGAGCCGATTCTGAATCTGGAAATTTTCGATACACTTGCCAAAGCCACGGCCAATCGTCGGCAATTGGAAATCACCTATCGCAAAGCCGGAAACCCGCAAGGCGAGTCGCGCGTGGTGGATCCGTATCACCTCGCGAATATCAACGGCGAATGGTTTTTGTTCGCCTACGATCATCTGCGCAAAGACATCCGCACTTTTGCGCCGGCGCGAATTCAGAAGATTCGCGCGACGGGCAAGACGTTTGCGCGGTCACAGAAATTTTCGCTGGAGAAGCGTTTGCGCGACAGCTTCGGGGTTCACTCCGGTGAAGGAGAATTCGAAGTGGTGCTGCGATTCAATGCGCGCGTGGCGGATTACATTCGCGAAAAGAAATGGCACGAGTCGCAGCAATTGCGCGAATTGAAAAACGGCGAAGTGGAATTGAGCCTCAAGCTTTCCAGTTTGATCGAGGTGCGCCGCTGGGTGCTGAGTTGGGGCGGTGACGTGCGCGTGCTCAAGCCACGGGAATTGCTTGAGAGCGTGAAGGCAGAAGCGCAACGGATGTTGGCTTCGTAACTTCTTTTGCGCTTGTTGCTCTCGCTATTGGCTTGCCGTCTTCAATTCCACGACATCGTGCGGGGCGGCTTCTTTCATGCCGGCCGGACTGACGCGGATGTAGCGCGCTTTGTCGCGGAGTTGCTGCAAGTTCGCTGCGCCGAGGTAGCCCATACCGGACTGAATGCCGCCGACGAGTTGACTTAACACGCGTTCCACCGAGCCGACGACTTCCTTCAACGCTTCGATGCCTTCCGCTGCAACTTTCTGCGTCGGATTTTTGTCGTGGCCGTAACGTGCCGCTGAGCCGGAGCGCATCGCGGCGAGACTGCCCATGCCGCGGTATTGTTTGTAAATCTTGCCGCCGATCTCCATGACTTCACCCGGCGCTTCGGTACAACCGGCGAGGATGCCACCGCAAATCACGGCGTTTGCCAGCGTCAGCGCTTTCACGATGTCGCCGCTCTTGGTGATGCCGCCGTCAGCGAGGATGGAAACGCCTTTTTTTTCCGCCATGCGCGAACAGACATAGAGCGCGGTCATTTGTGGAATGCCGACGCCTGCGACGATGCGCGTGGTGCAAATCGATCCTGGCCCTTGGCCAATCTTGATAGTGTTTGCGCCGCAGTCAGCGAGGTATTCGACGCCGGCAGCGGTGGTGACGTTGCCTGCGATGATGGGCAGGTGTTTAAATTCGGAGCGGAGCAATTTCACGGTGTCGCCGACGCCTTTGCTGTGGCCATGCGCAGTGGAAACCGCCACGGCATCCACGCCGCGTTCCACCAATCCACTGACGTGCGCGAGAATGCGGTCGCGATCCAGTTCGCCGAACGCGTTACGAGTCGCACTCACCGCCGCGCCGCAGACGAGACGGAATTGTGCATCGCGGGCCGGGCGGAACTGCGCCTTTTTTTCCTGCGTGATGCGCTCGACGTCGTTCATGGTGAACAGACCGTGCAGATGATCTTCGTCATCCACGACGAGCAATTTATGAATACCGGGCCGTTCGGTGAAAAAGCGGTCGGCGCGTGCGATGGGGTCTTTGCCGAGTTCTTTTTTGTTAATGGTCTGAACCTGAGCCCGCGGAGTCATCGCCTCGGCGACCTTGCGTTTGGCATAACGCGGTTTAACTACATGGCCTGAGAGCAGGCCGACGAGTTTTCCTTTTTCGTCCACGACGGGGAACGTGCTGAAACCGAATTTCCGCTCGTCCACCATTTTCACGACGTCGCCGACAAGTTGATCCGGGAGGACTTTGATGGGGTCGGGAATCATGCCCGGAACGTGGTATTTCACGCGGCTGACTTCGGAGAGCTGCTGCCGCTCGGGCATGTTGTAGTGAATCAAGCCCATGCCGCCGTTCAAGGCCATGGCGGTGGCCATGCGCGATTCCGTGACGGTGTCCATGTCGGCCGAGATGATGGGAATGTTCAGGCGTAAATTATCGGCCAGATGCGTTTCCAGTTCGGTGTCGCGCGGAAGAACTTCGGAATAAAGCGTCGCGAGTGTCAGGTCATCGTAAGTGAGCCCGACGTTTTTGTGGGCGAGGAAAAAAGTATCGGCGTTCTGATAAAATTGAGAGTCCAGGTTTCGCGATTGCGCTGCCATGATTGAGGATGAAAAACCGCTCCGCCAATTGGCAAGCTGGAATTCCAGCTACTTAGGGAAGGTCGGAAATATTGTGACTTGTCGGCGACAGATTCAGAATGATGAAGCCGATGTCGCTAATAGGGCGGTTGAACATCTTCCAAACAATTTTTGCCTGGAGATGCTTCGTCGTTTTTCAAACGCAACGATTCGGCGTGCAGCGAGCGTTTACGGAGCGAGAATGAACATCTTTATGTCCGGAAAAACGCAAGTTTCCAGTGGAATTTCGCCGGAAAATTTGCAGAGTCCAACGTGACACTGTGAAACTGATAGTTCGGATGAGTTGTACCTATGAGTTGTGAATGCTGGCCGGGTTCAAGGAAGGATAATTTCAAAGTGAGTCAAACGGCGACTGCGGTGGCTTTATTGAGCGCTGCATGGCTGACGAGCGTGCCAAATGTGACGGCGCAAGAGCGGGTGCTGGGAACGGATGTTTCCTATTGGAATTGTGGCACGTCGGCGACGGGCATTTCGCAGGCAAACTGGAACACAGCCTACAGCGTCGGCAATCGGCAGTTCGTTTTCATTCGCGCCACCCGCGGCGGCACGACTGGGCTGGGACAAACTTCCGGCACGCCGTCGCCGCACCAAAGTCTGGAGACGCTTTCACGGCGTTACGACGATCCTCGTTTCATTCAAAACATCACGCGCGCGACTGCCGCAGGTATGTTGGCCGGTCCGTATCACTTTGCGCGTCCGGATGTGGAGGGAAATACCGGGACAGATGAAGCGGATCATTTTGTGCAAATGGCCGGTCCGTGGATGCGGCCGGGTTATCTGATGCCGGTGTTTGATCAGGAAGCCGGTGCGGGCGCCGACGCGCTGGTGCAGTTTGCGCTCGATTTTTCACAGCGCGTTTATGAGCTGACGCGCATTCGTCCCGCGATGTATATCAATGGGAATTACTCCAGCATTTTTCAGAGTGCAACTCTCGCGCGGCGTAACGCCCTGGCGCAACCGGCGGCTTATTCGCCCAGTGTCGTCGGCCCGGCGTATCCGATGCTCTGGAACGCTCGTTACTCGGATAACGACAATCCCAACAGCATTCCCGTGCAGACCGGCAGTCCGAAGACGACTTTCACCACGTTGTCGGTTTACTACGGTCCGTGGGATGATTATGGCGACACTGAGCCATGGGCGTTCTGGCAATATGCGAGCACGGTTTCGATTCCCGGGCTCAATGCCGTGGATACGACGTGCGATGCAAACGTGGCGCACGGCGATATTGAATACGTGCGAAATTTTCTCGTGCCGGCCGTGTGGTGGCACGACTTGAGTGGCGATTGGAGCACGTTGACGAATTGGAACAGCGGTCAACCGGTGGTCGCGCCGGTGACGCCGCCAGATCAAACGCCGCCGTATGCGACCGGGCCGTTGCCGGTGTCGCGATTGCCAGGCGCGGCGGGAACCGGTCCAACCTCGGGGCAATACGATACGGTGATTCTTGAACGTCCCACGGCGAACATCACCGTCACGCTTTCGTCGGGTGTGCACAACATTCGCAAGCTTTACATGCGCGAGACGCTCGCGATTACCGGAGGCGCGCTCACGATTAATTACAATCCGACGTATCGCCCGGATAATTCCGCAACTGTCCGACACGGCGGTCCGATTTCAGCGCAATTCTCCGGCCCGGTTTCGATGAGTGGCGGCAATCTGTCCGTACACACGTTGCAGGTGGACCCGAATCAGACCTTCGCGCTTTCAGGCGGCACATTGACGTTCAACACCATCAATCTTATGCCGCACGCGAACGCTCCGGCCAAAATTTCGGTGAACGGCGCGGTGACGATAAATCCATTGTCGAATGCGATGGCGACGGTGAATCGCGGCAGCGGCTCAGGCCTAACCGGTTCGATTGATTTAAGCGGCGGAACAAACACGCTCACGATCGGCAATGGTTCGTCGGAGATTGATTTGTCGTTGAATGTTCCGTTGGCGAACGGAGCGTTTACAAAAGCCGGCGTCGGAACGATGGAACTTAAAACCGCCAGCAGTTACAGCGGTGGCACGATTGTTTCGGCCGGACGCTTGCTGGTGAATAATCCGTCGGGTTCCGGCACAGGCAGCGGCGCGGTAGTAGTGAATCTCGGGACGCTCGGAGGAACGGGAACGATTTCAGGTGTTGTGACCGTCAATGCAAGCGGAACGTTAGCGCCGGGTAACATTTCGCAAATCGGAACGTTGAAATTGAGCAGCGCGCCGGTTCTCGGCGGAACGACTTCGATGCGTATCAATCGCAATAACGGGACACCACTTTGTGATCGAATCGCTCTCAGTGGCGGCACGTTGTCGTATGGCGGGGCGCTGCAGATTTCCAACGAGGGAGCAGCGTTGACCGGCGGGGAAACTTTCACGCTTTTTAGCGCACCCGCTTTTGCCGGTAGTTTCAGCACTTACGATCTTCCGACGCTCGGTCCGGGAATGAACTGGTATATCGGCCATCTGACGGTGAACGGTTCGATCAGCGTGAATCGCAGCCCGGTTGCCGGAGGAGCGACGTTTACCAATGACGCGCCGAATGTTTTGCTGATTCCTGTGGCGACTTTGATTGCGAATGCCACTGACGCCGACGGTGACACGCTCGAATTGGCGGGAGTTGACGCAACGAGCACCAACGGTGTGCCGCTCGCGGTTGACGGTGGATTCATCGTGTATTCGAACTTTGTCAGCGTGGCGGATCAATTCAATTACACGCTGAGCGATGGTCGTGGCGGAAGCGCAAGCGGCACGGTGCAGATCGCTGCGAATCTGGCCGGTCGCTTTGTCGGTGCGCCGAGTTTTGCCGGTGATTCGATGGCGTTCCAGTTCGTCGGCACGCCCGGTTGGACTTATTATGTGGATCGCTCGACCAACTTGCCGACCTGGACAACCATCTGGACGAACGTCGCACCAGCGAGTGGATTCTTTGAATTCACCGACGACTTCTCGGATTTTTCTGAACCGCCAGCGAGCGCGTTCTATCGGTTGCGTTGGTAATTTCCGTTGGTTCAGCGACCGGCAATTGTCCGGTGCGTTCCAGTTCCAACAACATCCGTTTACGCCACACGCCACCACCGTAACCGCTCAGTGCGCCGTTTTTGCCAATCACGCGATGGCACGGCACGAGTAGATACAGGTGATTGGTGGCGTTGGCGCGAGCGACGGCACGAATGGCGTTGGGTGAACCGATCTTCGCTGCGACTGCTTGATAACTCTCAGTTCGTCCATACGGAATGCGAATCAATTCGCGCCAGACGCGTTCTTGAAAAGCCGTACCACACATGCGCACCGGAACAGTGAACGTTTTTCGTTTGCCGGCGAAATAATCGCGAAGTTCTCGCTGTAACTTCTGTAAAACTGCGTTTTCACCAGGAAGCACCGGCAGGTGGAAACGATGGCGCAACTCGACATAACTTTTTTCGAGTCGGCGACGATCAGCAAATTCCAACCGGCAAATGGCGTCGTCGGTTGCAGCGGCAAGCATCGGGCCGAGGGGAGTTTCGAGCAATGCCACGCGCAGGCAATTGACGTGACGGGATTTTCCCGGCGACGCGCGAAAGGTCTGAGCGAAAGCGGAGCGGAAGCCGCTGTGAGATTCGTAACCGTGGCTGAGGATGACATCGTCCATCGGCACGCCGGAACGGATCTGAGTGAAGGCACGTGAAAGGCGCAACCCGCGATACCACGCAGCGAAGGTCATGCCGTAATGTTTTTGAAACCAGCGGCGCACGCGTTCCGGAGAAATGCCGGCCGCTCGAAGTGTGGCGGCAGTAAAGTTTTGGTCCGGTTCGGCCGCGGCGCGCTGCATCAATTTTGCAATCCACGGTGGTGGCGCGCCGTTGGCGAGTTCGGGCCGACAACGTTTGCAGGGGCGATAACCGGCGCGAACGGCAGCGCCAGCGTTCGGGAAAAATTCGAGATGTTCCTGCTTTGGTTGGGAAGGGCAGGAGGGGCGACAGAAAATGCCGGTGGTGCGAACGCCAAAAACGAACAGGCCGTCATAGCTCGCATCGCGGCGTTGCCACGCGGTGGTCATTTCCTGCGGAGACAATCGCTTTGCCATTTCAATCACAACGGCAGCATATCACGCGCGTCCACCGAAAATGCGACACGACATTTTCGCGAAGACCACCAAAACAAAAACGCGCCGGAGAGATTCCGGCGCGTTCGTGAGATTGAGAAAGGTTCAGCGCTTGCGATTGCGCAAAGCAACCAGGGCGAGACCGCCGACCATCGCGAGCACCATCGCAGTCGGTTCGGGCACGGGAACGGTTTGCACTTTCACGCCATCGAACAACGCGAAGCTCGCTTCGTTGTTCGCGCCGCTGGTGGACATGCCGAGTTGCACTGTGTATGCACCGGCGCTGGGCGCAGTCCATTGCCATTGAAACCAGCCATACGGCGCAATTTCCGCCGTGGCCATATTATCATTCGATCCACCCGCCGCCCACGGAAGTCCGATGAGTTCGTCTTCGTTGTCGAGGATTTGCACCCAGGCGGAATCGAGTCCCGAGGTATCGCCGTTATGGAAATACGCCCAACCGGTGAGCATATCGCCGAGGTTCAACGTGAGCGTCTGGCTGACAGAAAAGCTGTAACTCTCATCCCCGACGAAGTTGGCGCTGGCGCGGGTGTTCATCATCAGGAAGCGGTAGCCTTCCACCGGTTGCATCGGTGTGACGCCGAGCAGAGTTCCCCACGAGGTGACGGTTTTCGCCTGGCCCGCCGTACGAGTGAGTGGTTCGACGGCGCGCGTTCCGGTATCGGCGGAGAAAGTCCAACCGACCAGATTCCAGGATTCAAAGCTGCCATTGACCACATTGGCATTCGCAGCATTGACACCAGCAAGGAGAGCTGCGGCAAAACCAACCCAAAGAGTACGACGACGGGTTTTCATAAAACGTTGATAGAATCCTGTTTTCAGCAAGAGTCTGCAACCAGGGGTGAACCCGAAAACGTGGTACGTCTTTATCCGGACAGCGTGACGGGTGAAACCGCAATTCTCGTAACGCGGCTTGAAATCGGGGGCGAATCATCATCGCAAAATGCCGGGATTTTGCGCGGGTTTTGAGTGTGTTTCAGTTGGTCTGTTGAAGAGATAAAATTTATCTGATTGAAGTGCGGAACGAGCGAGCGAGGGGAAAAAATGAAATGGGCTGGAAATTAATCCAGCCCATTCATTGTGGGGTTGGGTGGTTGCGCTTAACGCGCAAGGGAAATCTGAGGCCAGCATACCGGGAATGTTTTGATCCCGAAGTCACCATTGTGGGGGACAATTACAAAAAAATCCCGCACCGGTTTGAACCGATGCGGGAAATCGTCGTTAAACGAAGTTTTGATTACGCGCCGAATTTATCAAACATCCGCGCGTTGGCTTGCATGAGGCGAATCAAATATTTCGCCGGGAAAATACCGAGCGAACCTGAGTTCGCGCCGGTTTCCGTAAAGCGATCCAGTTTGTCCCAGCCGCTCACCGGCGAGTGCAGGAGCAGCGGTTGCGGATGCCAGGAGTGACCGTGTAATGCGCAAGGCGTCGAATGATCGCCGGTAATCGCAATCACGTCGGGCTTCTTTTTCAGGAGAATCGGCAGCGCCGCATCGAAATCTTCAATCGCTTTCTTCTTCGCGGCGAAGTTGCCGTCTTCACCGGCTTTGTCGGTGTACTTGTAGTGGATGAAGAAAAAGTCGTAGTTGTCGTATTCGGCCAGGTAGCGCTCGAATTGTTCCGCAATGGTTTGCGGACCTTCGATCTTCGTCATGCCGACGAGTTGCGCGAGGCCCTTGTACATCGGGTAAACCGCGAGGCAAGCGGGCTTCAATTTATAGCGTTCTTCGAACAACGGAATGTTCGGTTGGTGCGCAATGCCACGCATGAGGAAACCGTTCGCCGGTTTTTCTTTCGCGATAATCGGCAGGGCGGCTTTGTAAAAATCCGCAATCAGCTTCGCCATTTTCTTCTGCTTGGCGTTCTTAGGATCGCGCGGTTTGACGGCGGGAATGGCGTAACCTTCCCGATTCGGGTCCGCATCGGTCAACGGGCCTTCGAGACCTTTGCCGCGGAACACGACGACGAAGCGATGTTCTTTGCCGGCTTTGATGATGACCTGCGTATCGCCAAGCTTTTTAATTTTTGCGGAAAGCATCGCGCAAAGTTTTTCGCAGGTTTCCGTCGGAATGCGTCCAGCGCGACGATCCGTGACGATGCCTTTGCTGTCGAGCGTGGCGAAATTCGCGCGAGCGCAGACATCGCCGGGTTTCAATTCGACGCCGAGGCCGAGCGCTTCAATGACGCCGCGACCGACTTGAAATTCCAGCGGGTCGTAACCAAACAAGCCGAGATGGCCGGGACCGCTACCGGGCGTAATGCCGGGCGCGACAGGAATCATCCGACCTTGCGCGGAATTTTTGGAGAGGGCATCGAGGTTCGGCGTGTTCGCGGCCTCCAGAGGGGTGAGATAACTTTGTTCTTTGGTGGCGAGGTCGCCCAGTCCGTCGAGGACAATCAACGCGAGTTTGACATTAGGCTTGAGTGTCAGTTCGGAATACAATTCGTCGAGGTTCATGTTCAGTTTCAGTTAAAGTCCACCGGGAGGGGATATGCTCCGCCCGAAAATCGTCTCATCATGCGGTCATCAACGCGGTTCGGTCAACGCGATTTCAGGCTGATTCAATTGCCAAAGATTCGAGATAAGCCAAAACGATTGCGCGAACGCTGGCGACCCCCGACGCTTTTCTCCTTTCGCCAACGGGCGCTTATCATCCATCTTACGCGGGCTGAACGTCATGAATCTCTCTTTGTTGTCGATTTTACTGGGGCTCGGGATGGCGGTGCCGCAGGTCTATGGACTGGTCAAGCCTGCCGGTTTTGCGGCGTTGGCGCGGAAATTTCCCCGACACGTGCCGACCGGCGTGGTGCTGATGCTGACGGCGACGGCCTGGTTTGTCTGGAATGTGAAAATCGAGCCCATCGCGGATTTCGAATCCATCAAGGTTTACATGATGATTGTGTTTGGTGCGATCGGCGTGGGCGCCTGTTTGTTTGTGCAGGACTTTCTGGCAGTGCGAGGCCTGGCGGTGTTGCTGATGTTGTTGGCGAAGGTAATGGTGGATACCGGTCGGCCGCATTTGGGGGAAACTCCGTGGGTGCTTTTAATTCAAACGTGGGCGTATGTTCTGGTCGTGGCGGGAATCTGGTTCACCATCTCGCCGTGGCGATTGCGTGATTTGATTCATTGGGCGACGGCGACGGAACAACGGATAAAAATCGGCAGTGCGATCCGGCTTGCTTTCGCGTTACTGGTGTTAGTGCTCGGATTTACCGCATTCCGCGCCATGTGACGGAAACTTCGCGTCGCTTCGTTTGTGCGAGCGATAACAACGAACATGAACAGAGGCAAAATTCTCGTAATTCGCGGTGGCGCCATCGGAGATTTTGTGCTGACACTTCCGGCGATTGCGGCGCTGCGAAAACAATTTCCTGCCGCGCATCTGGAAGTCCTCGGTTATCCGCACATTGCACAACTGGCGGAAGCCGGTGGTCTGGCGAATCGCGTGCAAGCGATTGAAGCGCGCGGGTTGGCGAGTTTCTTCGCGCGCGACGGCGAGCTGTCGCAACCCATCTGCGATTATTTTTCCGAGTTCGATATCATCGTTTCGTATCTCTACGATCCGGACGAAATTTTTCAGACCAACGTAAGGCGTTGCTCGCCTGCTCAATTTATCGTCGGGCCGCATCGCCCGGATGAAGCGCAGGATATTCACGCGACGGATGTATTTCTCAAACCGCTGGAACGCTTGGCGATCTTCGATGCCGACCCCGTGCCGCGTCTGAAAGTTGATGCAAAAGATTCAAAACCAAATGGACAACTGGCATTACATCCGGGCAGCAGCAGCGAGCGCAAAAACTGGCCGGAACAGAATTGGGCGGCGTTGATTGAACGGCTGCTCGCGCAAACGTCGGTTGATTTGTTGATCACTGGCGGCGAAGCAGAAGGCGATCGTTTGCAGCGATTGACCGCCGCGTTGCCGCCAAACCGTTGCTCCGTTGCGAACAGTCTGCCGCTGGCAGAACTCGCGCAGCGGTTGCAATCCTGCTCCGGTTACGTTGGTCACGATACAGGCATTACGCATTTGGCCGCGGCGTTGGGGGTGCCTTGTGTGATTCTTTGGCCGCAAACCAAAGAAGCAATTTGGCGGCCGCGCAGCGAACGCGTTCACGTGGTGCGAGAACCGGCGGGCTTGCACAAATTGAGCGTGGAACGTGTGACCGATGCCGTGATGACGTTCCTTCGTTCCTCGCCATAAGTCGGGTTGGCTTCATTGTCGGGTTCGGGGCTTCGGGGTTGTAACACAATCGTAACGGTTGCGCCGTTTTTGTGTAACGCGGTTGTCAGATGTTTTTGCCGGACGCGGAAAATCAAACGCACCGATGAAAACATCAAATTGGACGATTACGACACTGACCACAGCGATTCTGGTCGGTGGCTTTGCAAAGGGCTCGGCCCAAAGCGTGGATTCGCTGCTCGATAAACTGGTGGACAAAGGCGTGCTGAGTGTGCGCGAAGCGAATGAATTGCGCGAGGAGGCGGACAAGGATTTTGCCAAAGCTTATTCTGCAAAGAGCGGGATGCCGGAATTCGTTTCTGCGCTGAAGTTCAACGGCGACGTGCGCGGGCGTTACGAAAGTTTTTATTTTGAAAATAACGGCGCCGGTAGCGGGGTGGATCGGCATCGCTTTCGGTATCGTCTGCGGTTCGGAGTGACGGCATCGTTGACGGACAACTTTGAAGTTGGTTTCCGGCTCACCTCATCCGAAGCGGCTAACGGTGGCGGCGGCGGTGATCCGATTTCCGGTAACAGCAGCTTTCAGGACAACGCTTCGAAAAAGTTTATCTACGTCGATCTCGCTTACGCCAGGTGGACGGCGCTGCGAACGGAGGATTGGTTGGGCAGCGTGACGATCGGCAAAATGGAAAATCCATTCGCGTTGTCAGATCTGGTGTTCGACAGCGATTACACGCCGGAAGGGGCAGGCGTTCGGCTGAGCTATAACCTGAGTGGCGCGCAAAGTCTCAAGTTCAACGGCGGCGCGTTTGTGCTGGATGAAATCGGCGGACAAAGCGAAGACCCTTATTTCTTCGGCGGGCAAGTGCGGTTGGAATCCACCTGGGACAAGCATTGGTCGTCGTCCGTAGGTGTGGCGTGGTTGAACATCGCGAATGAACAGAGCTTGGCCGGGCAGATTGGCAGCACTGTGAATCCCGTGCCGGATCAAAATCGCGGGAACACGCGTTTGCCATTCATGACAGGAACGCCAGTGGGTGCGCTCACCAATTTCCTTGCATACGATTTTCATCCGATCATCGCGGATGTCGCGGTGACTTACACGCTGGAAGAGTTCTGGCAATACAAAGCGCCATTTCCAATTCGTGTTGCGGCGGATTTTATTCATAACCCGGGTGCAGGTTCGGAAAATAGTGCGTGGTCAGCGGGCATCACGTTTGGCAAGGCGGGTAAGAAGGGATTGTGGGAATTGGGTTATCGCTACAAATACCTCGAAGCTGATGCGTGGTATGAGGAACTGGTGGATTCAGACTTCGGAGCGTTTTATCAAACGCCACTTCCCGGCGTGAGTGCCGGTTACGGTGCGGGCACGAATGTCAAAGGGCACGTAGTGAAATTCGCGTATTCGCCCTACAACGCGCTGACTCTTGGCGTCACGGCGATCTTCACGGAACTCATTAATCCCAGTCCGCTGACTTCGGACAGCAGGGTTACGCGGGTGCAAATGGACGCGTCGTTAAAGTTTTAATGTCGCAAGGAACTCACCAACAACTGTTCTGATTCAAACAAATTATCGGAGATCAAATTATGAAAAAGTTGACCCAAATAATTCTAGCGATCACGCTGGCAGTCAGCTTCGGATCGTCCGCTCACGCCGACATCACAGTGAAAGGTTCGGATACGCTGGTCATTCTCGCTCAGAAATGGGCCGAGACTTACATGGGCAAAAATCGGAACGTGAAAATTCAGGTCACGGGCGGCGGTACCGGCACGGGATTCGCCGCGTTGCAGAATCGCACGACTGATTTGTGCAATGCCTCGCGTAAAATCAAATCAGCTGAAATAGCAAAATGCATCGAAGCGTTTGGCAAACGTCCGACCGAATACAAAGTCGCGCTCGACGGATTATCGATTTATGTCGCGGAAGAAAATCCGGTAAAAGCACTGACGGTGGATCAGTTGGGCCGAATCTTTTCCGGTAAAATCAAGAACTGGAAAGAGGTGGGCGGCAACGACGCGCCGATTACGGTTTATAGTCGCGAGAACAGCTCCGGCACGTATGAGTTTTTCAAGGAATACGTGTTGAAAGGAAAAGATTTTGTGGCAAGCGCGCAGACGATGCCGGGAACGGCGGCGGTGTTGCAGGCAGTGGCGAAAGATAGAAACGGCATCGGTTATGGCGGCGCGGCTTATGGCGCAGGCGCAAAACATCTCGCGATCAAAAAGGATGAAAATTCGCCAGCCGTCGAACCCACGGAAGACAATGTCATCAAAGGCACGTATCCAATCTGGCGTTACTTGTATGTCTATGTGAATCCGGCACTCGATAAAGGTGATGTAGCGGCTTATCTGAATTGGATTCGCAGTGACGCCGGTCAGCAGGTGGTGAAAGACGTCGGATATTTTCCACTGCCGGAAAATCTGCGGGAAAAATGATGAACCGGAATTGAAACCGTTGCTTCGCTGTTCCTCCTGAGTAACATCGAGGCGGGGGCGGAATCGGAAATCCGGCCCGCCTCGTTTTCACCTCATTACATGCCACCAAATCAGGGCAACCGCACCCACGGATGGATGGGGATTCATCGCGGTCATCGCGCGCGGCCATTGGAATGGATTGCCGAGCGCGGCATCTTTCTGGTCGCGCTTTCCACGATTCTGATGATCTTTCTGATCTTCGTTTTTGTCGGTCGCGAGGCGATGCCAATTTTGTTCGGTCAGGAAAACAGCGCGCTCATCAAACCGGTGATTCCGCCGGAAGAAATGGATCGGCTCAAACCGGAGGAACTCCAGGCATATCTCGGTTTGTCGGATAAAGCGTTCCGCCAAATGGAACGCGAGACGTTGCGCGAGTTGATGATCGTGAAACAGGAGGCGCAGGAGGAAATCCCCGAACAGTTACGCAACGATCCTGACGCGCATCTCAATACGACGGAATGGAGCGCGATGTTGTTGCCGCGGCAATGGAGCGGTTACGACGAACCGGTGTACATCTGGCAACCGATTGGAAGCATTCACAAGTACAACATCGTTCCGCTCATCATCGGCAGTCTGAAAGTGACGTTGGTGGGATTGTTGGTTGCCGTGCCGTTAGCGGTGGGGGCGGCGATTTATGTGTCGCAACTGGCACGACCGCGCGTGCGCGAAGTAGTGAAGCCGGTGATTGAGATGCTGTCCGGAATTCCATCGGTGGTGATTGGTTTCTTTGCGTTGCTCGTGATGGCGTCAGTGTTGCAATCGGTATTCGGATACCAAACGCGTCTCAATGCTTTCGTCGCGGGAATTGCGTTGAGCTTTGCAGTGATTCCGCTGGTGTTCTCCATTGCGGAAGACGCGCTGACGAGTGTGCCACGCAGTTACACGCAAGCAGCGTTGGCGCTCGGAGCGTCTCGCTGGCAAACCGCGTGGCAAATTGTTTTGCCGACAGCGTTGCCGGGCGTGTTCGCAGCGGTGGTGCTGGGATTCGGTCGCGCGATCGGCGAAACGATGATCGTGCTGATGGTGTGTTCGGCGAGCGTGGTGTCGTGGAGTATTTTTGATTCGGCGCGAACCATCACGACGACGATTGCCGCCGAAATGGCGGAAGCAGTCGCGGGCGGACATCATTATCGGATTCTGTTCATGTTGGGCGCGATTCTGTTCGCCGTGACGTTTATTTCGAATCTGATTGGCGATGTGGTGATTCATCGTTTGAAACATCGATTGGAGGGGAAACGATGAACCCGATTCCTCCTACCGGCATGATAATTCCGACCGAACCGGGCCGACATTTTCGCGCGGGAAAATTCGATTTCTGGTCGTTCTTCTTTAGTGGTCTCACGGGATTGGCGACGTTGTTGATTTTGGCCATCCTCGCGGTGCTGCTCGGCAATATCATCATCAACGGCTGGCCCAATCTCAGTTGGCATTTTGTCAGCACGATTCCGCGCAAAGATTTTTTTGATCCGGCAACGACCGGCGTGTTGCCGATGATTATCGGCACAACGATTCGCGTGTTTGTGATGACGATTTTCGTGCTGCCGATCGGCGTTATCACTGCGATTTACCTGACTGAATACGCCCCGACCGATTCGATGCTGACGCGGATAATTCGCGCGGCAGTGAACAATCTGGCGGGCGTGCCATCAATTGTTTTTGGTCTGTTTGGTCTCGGCTTCTTCATCAATTTTATCGGTCGCAACCTCGACGAGTTCTTGCAGAATCCCGGTCCGGTGTGGGGGCAACCGGCGGTATTGTGGGCGTCGTTGACGTTGGCGGTGATGACCTTACCGGTGGTGATTGTGGCGACGGAAGAATCGCTGAAAGCCATTCCGCTTGGACTGCGTGAAGCGAGTCTGGCGTTGGGTGCGACAAAGTTGGAAACCATTTGCAAGGTCGTGTTGCCGCAAGCGCTGCCGGGCATCATGACCGGTGGCATTCTGGCGGTGAGTCGTGCGGCGGGAGAAGTCGCGCCAATTCTGTTTACCGGCGTGGCGTATTACATGGCGTCACTGCCGTCGAAACTGAGCGATCAATTCATGGACCTCGGCTATCACGTATTCGTGTTATCCACGCAATCGCCGGACATCGAGCGCACGCGACCGATTCTTTACGCGACGGTGCTCGTGTTGTTGCTGCTGACGTTTGCGTTGAACTTTGTGGCTATTCTCATTCGCGCCCGAGTGCGCAAGAAGCTGCGTGCATTGGGATGATTTTGTATGCCTGAAAATGCTTTGCCCAAACTGGAAGTGAAAACCGCGCTGGCTGCTGCGAGCGGAAACGCAGCGCCGTTGATTGAAATCAAAAAGCTCTCGCTGTTTTACGGTCAGGCGCAGGCGCTGAAGAACATTTCGCTGTCAATTCGCGAACGCGTGGTTACGGCATTTATCGGTCCATCGGGTTGTGGCAAATCTACATTGCTGCGCTGTCTGAATCGCATGAACGATCTGATTGACGGCGTGCGCATCGAAGGCTCGGTGAGAATCGGGCAGCACGATATCTACGCGCCGGATGTGGATGTAATTGAACTGCGCAAACGCGTGGGCATGGTGTTTCAGAAATCAAATCCGTTTCCGAAATCCATTTACGACAACGTGGCGTATGGACTGAGGATTCAAGGTGTGAAGAACAAGAGCGACCTTGACGCGGCGGTGGAGCAGAGTCTGCGCGGCGCGGCGTTGTGGGATGAGGTGAAAGATCGATTGCACACGAGTGCGTTGGGATTGTCGGGGGGACAACAACAACGTCTGTGTATTGCACGGGCGATTGCGGTGAAGCCGGAGATTGTGTTGATGGATGAACCGGCGAGCGCGTTGGATCCGATTGCGACCGCGCGAGTGGAAGATCTGATTCTGGAACTGAAACGCGATTTCACCATCGTGATCGTGACGCACAATATGCAGCAGGCGACGCGAATTTCGGATGATACGGCATTTTTCTACATGGGTGAATTGATTGAAGCCGGTCCGACGCAGAAGATTTTTACAAATCCTCGACAGAAACGGACGGAAGATTACGTGACGGGACGATTCGGTTGATTGCCGGTAATATTTTAATGGCGCGATTTATGGAACGACATTTCGAACAGGAACTCGCAGAGTTGAAACAAAAACTTCTCACCATGGGGAGTTATGCCGAGAAAGCGGTGAGTGACGCCGTCAACGCGTTGGCAAATCGCGATCTCGCTCTCGCTCTCGCTGTGCGCGCCAATGACAAAGTGCTGGATCAATTCGAGCTGGAGGTGGATGAGATGGCGATCCGTCTGCTGGCCAAAGCGCCGCTGGCGAGTGATCTGCGTCTGGTGACGGTGGCGTTGAAGCTCACGCAAAATCTCGAACGGGTCGGGGACGAAGCAGCAAAGATTGCGAAACGCGCGCGAGATCTAAGCAAAGAACCGCCATTGAAACTGCAATTGGAATTGCCGCGCATGGCCGCGCTGGCGGGAGATTTATTGAAGCGTTCTCTGGATGCGTTTGTGCAGAAAGATCCCGCGGCGGCGCGCGCCTTGATTCCGCGTGATAAAGAAGTCAATGCGCTGCATAAACAGATTCAGGCACAGATCATCGAACACATGAAAGAAAGTCCGGATCACATCGCGCGCTGTCTGCATCTGCTCGTGGCGACGAAGAGCCTGGAGCGCATTGCTGATCACGCGAAGAATGTCGCCGAAGAAGTGGTTTATCTTTGTGAAGCGCGCGATATTCGACATGGAGGTTCGAAGTGGACTGCGACATAGTTTTTCCCGCCCGAAGCGCGCTGCGAACATGTGCGTTGCGCTGACGACATGAACTAGCAGCGTTTTTTCGATTCAGGTTGAATGGCCTTTCGGCTTTTCCCACAATTTCACGCGATATTCTATGACGCCGACTGCTATTGAGATATTGGCCTCGACTTTGTTCGGGATTGCGGTGTTGCACACGTTTTGTGTGAAACGTTTCGCCACTTGGGCTCACCATGCGGAGGCGGGTTCGGTGAAATACCACTTGTTGCATTTTCTTGCGGAAACGGAAGTGGTCTTCGGGCTTTGGGCGGCNGCGTTGTTTGCAGGAATTGCGGCNNTGACCAGGTCGTTCACAGAAGCGATTCACTANATCGACAGTCTTAACTTCACCGAACCGAAATTCGTTTTCGTGATTATGGTGGTGGCGGCAACGCGACCGGTGGTGCAATTGGCGGAACAGATGATTTGTTGGGTAGCGCGCCTGCTTCCGCTCAAAGAAAGCAAAGCATTTTACATCGCGGCGCTGTCTTTCGGGCCATTGCTGGGATCGTTTATCACTGAGCCGGCGGCGATGACCTTGCTGGCGCTGGTGTTGAAACGTCGTTATTTCGACAACGGCATTTCCACAAAATTCGCCTACGCCACGTTGGGACTGTTGTTCGTGAATGTGTCAATCGGAGGTACGTTGACGCATTTTGCCGCGCCGCCGGTGTTGATGGTGGCGGCGAAATGGAATTGGGGCACGGATTACATGTTTACGCACTTTGGCTGGCGGGCGGCGTCTTCGTGTGTGCTTTCAACGCTCATTGTGGCGTGGTGTTTTCGCCACGACCTGTCGCGACTCGCTCCGGTTTCTGACAACAGCACGCACCTGCCGGTCTGGTTGACGATCGCGCATCTGGCGACGCTCGCCGTGGTTGTGGCGTTTGCGCATCATCCGGATGTTTTCTTCGGCGTCTTCGTTTTGTTTCTCGGGCTGGTGACCGCGACGCAGAAATATCAGGACTCATTAAAACTGAAGGAAGGATTGCTGGTCGGATTCTTTCTCGCGGGCCTGGTCACCCTAGGCTCACTGCAGGCTTACTGGTTGAAGCCGCTGATTCAAAGTCTGAATGGTAGCGCGCTGTTTTTCGGCGCGACCGGGCTGACCGCGATTACGGACAATGCGGCGTTAACCTATCTCGGTTCGCTGGTCGAAGGTATTTCGGACGAATTGAAATACGCTCTGGTCGCTGGAGCAGTGACGGGCGGTGGTTTGACGGTGATTGCAAACGCGCCAAATCCAGCGGGTGCAGGCATTCTTGGCAGCGCACGCGTTTTCAAAGGCCACGGCATCAGTCCGGCAGGCCTGTTTCTGGGCGCGTTGTTCCCGACGGCGGTGGCCATTGTCTTTTTCTGGATTTTGCATTGAGCACTCAAAAATGGAATCCGCATGACCTGGTTTGAATGGGCGGAGGCGTTGAGCTATGTGGTGACGATCATCGGTTTGCCGATGGCGATTCTGGTGTTCATGTACGAACAGCGGCGCAATCGGCAGAACGAAGAAGAGGAGATTTATCAACGGCTGTCCGACGAATACACCGAGTTTTTGAAACTGGTGCTGGCGAATCCGGATTTGCAGTTACTGCGCCGCGAATCGAAGGGCATCACACTTACCGCGGAACAAAGCGAACGGAAATTCGCGTTGTTCAATATCCTGATATCCTTGTTCGAACGCGCCTATCTGTTGGTTTACGAAGACCGCATGGATCGCCAGACGCAGCGTTTGTGGAAATCCTGGGAGGATTACATGCGGGAGTGGTGCCAGCGCTCAGATTTTCGCGAACTGCTCCCTGAACTGCTCAAAGGCGAAGACGAAGATTTCTGCCGTTACATCCGCCAAATCTCAGCCGACAGCTCAGTAGTTAAATCGTTATAGAGTGCCGGTCGGCGACTTCGCTTGGTCTGCCTGTTGAATGGATTCAGATTCCTGCGGGAGCAGTGCCAGCGGCGGGCGAGGATTCTCCGCGCGTAGAGCTTTCAGCAACGACACGATCATTAACAACATGATCACCGCGAAGGGCAGGGCGACGACGATGGATGCGGTCTGCAATCCCTTCAATCCACCGCTCATCAGCAGGGCAACGGCAATGGCCGATTGCACGATACCCCAGATTAATTTCGTCGTGGCTGGCGGATTGGGATTTCCTTTCGAGGTCAACATTCCGAGCACGAACGTGGCGGAATCTGCTGAGGTCACAAAAAACGAAACGATCAATAACCCCGCGAGCAAACCAAGGAATCCGCCCCAGGGAAATTGTTGCAGTGAGACGAACAACGCGCTGGTGACATCGGCTTTCACGGCATCGGCAATCGCGCCGCCATCAAACAGGTCTTTGAAAAGTGCCGAACCTCCGAACGCCGCGAACCAGAGTGCGCACAAAGCCGAAGGCACGAGCAGCACGCCGATGACAAATTCGCGAATCGTGCGCCCGCGCGAAATTCGCGCGATAAACGTTCCCACGAACGGCGCCCAGGCAATCCACCACGCCCAATAAAACAGTGTCCATGAGCCGACCCATTCGTCGCGTGTGAACGGTGTAAGGCGAAAACTCATCTGAACCAGATTTTGCAGATAACCGCCGAGCACCGTAGTGGCGGCATCGAGAATGAAAACTGTCGGGCCGACCAGTAATACGAACAGCAATAGCGCACCGGCGAGCGCCATGTTCAGGTTGCTCAGGTAAAGAATGCCTTTGTTCAAACCGGTGATCGCCGAAAGCATGAACAGGACGGTTACGACCACGATGATGGCGATTTGAATGCCCAACGTACTCTTGATGCCGAAAAGGTGATTCATGCCACCGGCAATTTGCAGCGTGCCGAGCCCCAACGAGGTGGCGATGCCGAAGACCGTTGCCAATGTCGCGAGGCTGTCAATCGTTTGGCCAACCGGCCCGTCCACGCGTCGGCCCAACAAGGGACGAAATGTGGCGCTGATTAATGCGGAGTCGCCGCGTCGAAATTGGGCGTAGGCGATCGCTAGAGCGATGAGCGCGTAAATCGCCCAAGGATGCAGACACCAATGGAAAAATGAATAACGCAAGGCGATGCGCGCGGCTTCCGGACTGCGTGGTTCGGCGAGGCCGAGCGGTGGCGAGTCGAAGTGAAACATTGGTTCCGCCACGCCCCAGAACACCAACCCGATTCCCATGCCGGCGGAGAACAGCATCGCCAGCCATGAGGGGTAGGAAAATTCCGGCTGTTCATTATCTCGTCCGAGGCGGATATGAGCATGCCGGCTGAAAATCAGATAAATGCAAAACGCGAGGAATACGTTTGCGGCGAGCAGATAGAACCACCCGAAATTTTTGGTGGAGAACGTCAACACCGAGGCGGCGAGCGCGCCCAGTTCGTCTGGCCAGATCAACCCGCCCGCCGCAAAGCAAACGGTCAGGGCGAGTGAAATATTGAAAACCGCACCGTGGCCCCTGCGCTTCGCCGCCGGGGCGGAGCGCAGGGAAGTTTCGGTCGGCACGGCGGGTTCGCCAGAGTTGCCCTCATTCATGCGCGCGACTCCGGTTTGCGGAACAGGAAAATCCCCCACTGCAATCTCCCGGCGTTGCCGGCATCGATCCAATGTTGCAATCCCGCTTTCATCCGCGTGAGATAATCGGTGCTACAGCGGATGAGTAATTCTTTCTCGCGCCGACCGATTTCATCGCGCACGCGGGTGTAGTGCTGGACCAGATCCGGCAGAAAATCGATCCATCGCAATTCCTCCCAGCCCAGGCTCTTCGCAGTAGTGCGATAGAAACGCGGCGAACCGAGTGAAGCGAGGTGGATGCGTTGCAGCACGGGGGCGAGGAGTTCGACCGGACAATCATCGCTTTGCATCGGATCCGTGAAGATGAAATGTCCGCCGGGCTTCAGCACGCGGTTGACTTCCTGCAACACGCGTTCGCGATTGTCACTATGAAGAATGGCATCTTGCGACCACGCCACGTCATACGATTCCGGCGCGGCGAACGACAGGTCTTCAAAACTGCCATCAATCACTTCGATGCGGTCGGCGAGATTGGCGCGAGCCGTCAACGCGCGATTGGTCTGGTTCTGAATTTCGCTGAGGTTCAGACAGGTGACTTTGCAGCCGAACCGTTCAGCCAGATAGCGGGCTGAGCCGCCGTAGCCCGAACCGAGATCAAGAACTTTGTTCTGCGGTCCGAGCGATGGGAGCAGGGTGGCCATGGTTTCGACGGTGCGCCGACTGGCCGCGAAGATGGATTCGCCGGGCTCACGATAGAGCCCGACGTGAATATCTTCGCCGCCCCAGATGGTCGCGTAAAAGTTGTCGGCGTCGCTGCTATTGTAATATTCGCGGGTGACCGCGACGGTTTTCTTCGCGCTCACGAGGCAACCTTTTCCGGTTCGTTGTCGTAACGTTTCTCCGCGATGTGCACGAGGAAATCAGGCTCCGACTGATGATAGGTTTCTTGAAAATCTCCGTAGGTCCGGATGGTTTGAAAACCAACCTGATGAAGGAGATTCCGCACGTATTGAGCGCGCAGGGGATACATGTTCAAGTGAAATACCGATTTATCCGGGAATTCGTAGCGGAAGCGTGCCAGGCCTTCGTCCACATGTTCCGGTTCGGCTTTCACATTTTCCCCACAATAGTAGTAGGTGTGCTTCGTTTTGAAACCTTCATCCATGATGACGTCGTAATTGCGTTGATCGAGAATGAGCACACCATCGTGCCGCAACGCCGCGTAAAATTCCGCGAGCGCTTTACGACGGTCCCGTTCGCTGAAAAGGTGCGTGAACGAATTGCCGAGGCAGATCACGGCGTCGAATTTCCCGTGTAAATCGCGATTGAGCCAGCGCCAATCCGCTTGTACGGTGCGCAAAATCAGACCGTGTTTACGGCCATTGGCAAATGCCCGTGACAGCATTTCCGGACTGCCGTCCGCGCTTACGACTTCAAAACCTTCGCGCCATAGGCGAATCGAATGAAAGCCCGTACCGGTGGCGACATCGAGGACCTGTCGCGCGCCGCGTCGTTTGAGTTCGTCGATAAAAAACCGCCCTTCGCTGCGCGCGCGGGCTTCCCAATCAATCAATTGATCCCACTTATCGACGAACTCCTGCACATACTGCGCTTTATAATGGTCAGAATGACGGGTATTCCGCTCATCGGCGAATTCCCGCGCCGTAGTAGTGACTTGTTCCATTTGTTGTTTCATAAAATATCAAAGTGGTCGCGAGAGGGTCAGGCACGGCCTTGCGAGGCCTGTGGAGACGCATTGCGAACTCACTGACGAAGATTGAAAATCTCCGAGAACCAGAAGCTCTTCTGAACTGTGGTAGAAACTGTTTTAAACGCCGAAGCCGGATGGGGCAACCCTGTTTTTAAATTTTTTTCGACAGCAAAAAATTTTTTCGGCGCGCTTCAGCGAGTTATCTGCTTGTCGAAGTTGTGGATACGGCTCGGAGCCGAATCTGACATGGCGAAGAAAATTTGACCGAAAGAAAATGTTCAGACCTGCGTCGCTTCCTGATCGCGAATGCGGTCCATGTTCGCTTCGATGCGTTGCACGTACCAATTCGAACCGTGAGGATAAGGGCGATTGAGAAAGCGATAGAGCCCCGCGAATTCGCGTTCCAGTTTCGGCAGGACGTAATCTTTCCAGAACGCGGGCGTGCGATGGCGCAGATCATTTGCGCCGCCAAATTTTGTGATGAAATCCGTGTGGCCGCGATCATGCCGCGCGGCTTCCTGAAATTCATCGTAAAGAATCGGCAGTTTATCCACGTAATCGTCCGCTGCCATCTGCCCGAGCAAATCGGCCGTGCCCAACGCGTAGCCGGCGATGCGTTCTTCTTCGCTCGCAAACGCAATGCTTTCGAGCGCGGTGTCAATGCCCGTGCAGCGAATCATGTTTTGCACGGCACGGATATCATCGCGTGAGAAACCTTTGGCGCTGAGCAGTTGATGGGCAAATTCCAGACTGCGCAACACGTGCGTGGCGGTGTATTTCGCGCCCGTGCCGTCCGTATCGTCGCGATGTTTCAGATAGCCGGTGTCATGGAGCAGGATGCCGATCAATCCCAGCTCGACCATGCGCTGTGAAAGTCGAGGTTTGGCGTTAGCCTCGTGTCGGCTACGCAGCAGCCGCGCCATGCAGAGTGCTCCCTGCAACGTGTGTTCCAAATCGTGATACCGCGCGTCAATCGCCTGATAATCGGCATAACGGCCCGCGAAACAATCTTCTGTCCAGGCAAACACTCGCGCCACAAAGTCATGGTCTCCTTGCGGAAACATGGCCAGATAAGCGGCCTGCACTTCGGCTTTTACGGCGGATGGATTGTTCGTGGCCACGGAGGCGAACATGACCGAAGGTTAAACCGGTTTGCTGGAATTCGCACCTGCTAATCTACCGGAGCTTTATCGGGTGAAGTTCCTATGGCGTAGCCGCGTTCGGGGTTTAGCGCCGCCCGTCGTACCAGGCATAACACGCGGCTTTGTCGCGCATCACTCGACGAGGTCGCAACGCAGCGCGCAGCATGAAACCCAGCAATTCGCGGCTCGAATAAAGCCGCACCTTGCGGTCGGACGTTACGAGCGGATGGCGATGCAAAATAACGATTTCCCGCCTGGATTGGCGCGCGAGTTTCTGAAGGCGCTTGCTCAAATCCAATTCTTCTCCCGTAAAAAACTCCGGATCGAATCCGCCGATGGCGCGAAAAGCCTTCGTTTCCACGAAAATGAACGAGCCGGCCAATAAACGTCGTTGGCGACTCAGCCAGTTCCAGGCCCGCGTGAGCCATTGCGCGGCGCGATGATTTCCCGCGAGCCGAATCACACAACCGCCAGCCAGACAACGTCCACTGCGAATCTGTTCCGCGACATCCGCAAACAACTCGGCGCTCGGATGCGAATCCGCGTCAATAAACAG
>Ga0065721_10049875_pt1 | contig 25942 bp, 18 predicted proteins | sample Mesricmetagenome_FD_59108 | JGI IMG/M metagenome (GOLD analysis project Ga0065721, IMG submission 59108) | Mesophilic microbial community from rice straw/compost enrichment Sample: eDNA_1 v2 (version 2) | ecosystem: Engineered > Solid waste > Grass > Composting > Bioreactor | place: USA: Davis... | reverse complement strand
GATTCAGGCGGATAACAGACGGCATCGGGAAACTTTGGGTCACCGACCGTAACTTATGTCCGTTCGCCGGACGAACCAGTTCACTCTTCTTCAAATAGACAAGGATGAAGGCTCGTTCCACCGAACAAACCATCAGCGGACTGAAATCCTGATTCAAGACCAACACCCTACTATTCATGCTTGTAAGATAGTTCAATTCCGGAAACTACCAAAGGATTTTTTCGGTGAGTAGCCGGGCAGTTACTCCGGCAATATCCTCTTAATGGTAGTCAGATGGTGAGTGATCACCCCGGTCTCGGCGTGTTGAATTCCCTTGTCAGTCAACGGATCTATTCTCACCTTTCCCGATGCGTGGATGACCTTATTCCTCTCAATGAGAATACCCACGTGCGAGACCACACCTTTATCGTTCGAGAAGAACAGAAGGTCGCCAGGGCGAGCGTCTGCGATCGACTCTACCTTCTTCCCCTGATTGACCTGTTGCGAGGTGTCACGCTGAAGTTTGTATCCACATATCTTGAACACCATCTGCGTGAATCCAGAGCAATCTATGCCGAATGGATTCTTGCCTCCCCATTGGTAGGGGCTGTTCAGATACTTCACTGCGATCGAACGAAGGAATTCAAACTCTCGCCGCTGCCCCAGACTCTTGGCCTCCCCGTTGAATGCAAACTGCTCCTCCATGCGAAAAAGCTCCGAGCTGGAAATCGGAATCACACTTCCAATCAGCACAATCTGCGGGCTCTTGTTGTACAAGAGTGACGACGAAATGTCTGTCGTGATCTTGAACTCTGCGTGATTGATGTGGTCGAAATACTCCGGCGTGATGGGCTGGTGTTGTTTCGCATCGATCCAACCTTCATAGTCATCGAAGTAGATGCTGATCCTCAGCCATTTTCCATCGGCGGAACGACCAATCACGCGATAGTGATCGCCAAACAGAAGCTGGGTCACCTGCTCCGATTGATCGGCAGCGTCCTTCCGGACGCTAACAACACTCAGACGACATACACCAAACTCATTTCGCTCCATGCGTGGAATATTTGATACTACAATCCACCCTGCTTGTCTCCCCCACTGACTGCATCATATCTACTAAAGGTTTTAATTATTCAGAGCTTCATACGGTCGAGCTCTCTTCTGACATCGCGTTCCCGGATGCTCTCGCGCTTGTCATGCAGCTTCTTACCTCTGCCCAACGCTATTTCCATCTTCGCCAACCCGCGATCATTGATGAACAACCGCGTTGGCACAAGTGTCAGCCCTTTTTCCTCTGAGCGCGCTTCGAGTTTTTTCAACTCCGAACGTTTCAATAAGAGTTTACGCTCGCGTGTAGGCTCATGGTTATAGTGCGTGCCCTGCGCGTAGGGCGAAATGTTAACGCCCTTCAGGAACAGTTCTCCGTTCTTGAAATACGCATATCCGTCCTGCAGGTTGACCTTACCCTCACGTATCGATTTTATCTCGGTACCAGTCAGCACGATGCCCGCAATGTACTTGTCCAGCAACTCATATTGAAATGAGGCCTGCCGGTTTTTGATATTAACATCCTTTGCGAAGCGTTCCTTAGCCATGCCGGAAATTGTCCTTATTTTTTTCAAGGGCAAAATTTTTCTGCCCGGTCAGCTGCGAATTTACAATTATCCGTATCAAACCGGCATTCGTGCGAGCGGTGTTACATCGATGCCTGTAAATTCGCCCTTTAAGTATTTGAAGTGCGCTGCCATTGCAATCATAGCCGCGTTGTCTGTACAGTACTCAAATTTAGGAATGAACACATTCCAGCCTCTTTCTTTTGCCAGGAGGCCGAGGGCATCCCGGAGTCCGCTGTTGGCAGCGACACCCCCGGCAATCGCGATCTCCCGGATACCAGTCTGGTCACTAGCCTGTCGTAGTCTCGTCAGCAACATCGTAACGAGCGAATGCTGTAAACTTGCACAGATGTCGGGAAGATTCTTAGATACGAAATCAGGATCTTTCTTTTTCTCATCACGAATGAAGTAAAGGAATGCGGTTTTGATTCCGCTGAAGGAGAAGTCCAGCCCCGGCATCGACGAATCCGGGAAGCGATAGGCTTTTGGGTTTCCTGACCGGGCAAACTTGTCAATCAGTGGACCTCCCGGGTATGGCATATCAAGTATCTTCGCGGCCTTGTCGAATGCTTCTCCAACAGCATCGTCCTGTGTCTGGCCAATGACCTCCATGTCAAGGTGATCCCTGACCAGAACGATCTGGGTGTGTCCTCCACTTACGGTCAGACAGAGAAAGGGGAACGTCGGTACCGGAGGCTCGATAAAGTGTGCCAAGACATGCGCCTGCATGTGGTTCACTTCGATGAGGGGAATGTTCAATCCCAGCGCCATTCCCTTTGCAAACGATAACCCCACCATGAGAGAACCGATCAAGCCTGGACCGCGGGTGAACCCTATCGCATCAAGATCCGTTTTGACAACACCTGACTGCTCCAAAGCCTCGTTCACAACCATCACGATGTTCTGCTGATGAGCCCGCGATGCAAGCTCGGGTACAACACCCCCGTATTTTCGGTGGACCGCCTGTGAGGCAACAATATTATTGAGTACCTTGCCGTTCTGTATAATCGCGGCGGAAGTCTCGTCGCAAGACGACTCAATGGCAAGGATGATGGGATGCATGGATGAAAAATGAACCGGCAAGTTAAAAAACGAATTGTTAAGATATTAGCGTATTCGGTAACCACGCTGGGTTTTATTGTTGTCGCCGCCTTCCTTTTCCTGCAAATCCCAGCCGTTCAGCAGGCCATCATCTCCCGATATCTGCGAACCTTCTCCGAGATCACCGGTTTCAAGGCTTCGATCAAAGATTTCCAACTGCTTTGGTTCGATCGGCTCGAACTCAGGAACCTGGAAGTCATCGATCCTGAGAAGAACACCATGATCTCGGTCGACAACCTGCTGATCAATTTCCAGATCTCGCAGCTTTTCGAACAGCGCGACATCAACGTCGACGGTGTTTACCTTGATGCCGCCCGCGTGTTCGTCACACGCATTAACGAATCCGACACGTCCCGTAATCTCAACATTAACGTATTCGTCAATCGGATCAACGAGAACTTTGCAGGCAAACGTTCAGCAACCGGCCGTTCACCCCGCATCAATATCGGTGAGGCGATTCTCAACGAAAGCGCATTTACTTACGTCGATCAGGATCGCGACTCTGTGAAAACCGGATTCAACTACAATCAGTTCGCCGTAGACATCGATGAAGCACAGCTTCAGCACTTTCTCGCACTTGGGGATACCATTCAATTCAAAGTCCACACAATGCTCGCGAAGGATTCGGCAACGGACTTCAGAATCCGTCAACTGTCTACATTCTTCCGGATATCACAGCAATGCCTTGAATTTATTGACCTTGAACTTCATGCGGGCAAGAGTACTATCACCGACACGGTGCTGTTCTCTTTCGAAAGCCAGCGCCAACTCAGCGAGTTCAACGAAAAGGTGAACATACATGCCCATCTGAAGAACACCATACTCTACCCCGAGGACCTTGAATTATTCTTCCCCGCAGCCTCGAGACTTTCGCAGCCCCTCGTGGTCGCGGGTGACTTTAACGGGCGCGTCAGCGACTTTAAACTGACCGGCATGGAACTTCAGATCGGAAACAGTATCCTTCGCGGGTCTCTTGACATGGAAGGATTGCCTTATCTGAGTGAAACGTTCACCATCGCCGAACTCAAAAACTCAAGTCTCGAATTCCGCGACCTGCGCGGAATTCTTGGCGAAAAAGCGCTTGAACGGCTGATCCCACTCGGGCGTGTGGACATGACAGGTCAATTCCTCGGATACTTTACTGACTTCGTCGCGAACGGAAGCTTCGACGGCCGACTCGGAAGCGTCAATACCGACATCAACTTTAAGGTCAACGAGGATGACTTCAACAAATCGGTCTACAGTGGAAGAATCGCCTTAAAAGACTTTGAACTAGGAACGTACCTCAATGACACTTCGAATTTTCAGCGCGTTACTCTCAATGGCAACATCCGTGGATCAGGATTGACGTTGACAACCGCCGACTTTCAACTCAACGGTAACGTTGACAAGATCGGTATCCTCGACTACGACTACACCAATATCAGAACCAACGCGCGCTTCGCCTCCGGATTCTTCAATGGTTTTCTTGCGATAAACGACCCGAACCTCAAATTCAGTACCGAGGGATCCATCGACTTGCGCAAGGATGTCAATGAAATCAAGGTCAAGGCAAACATCGACACAGCCATCTTCAACAACCTGAATCTCACTGACCGGGAAATCTTTCTCAGTTCACGGCTGGACGTAAATTTGAAAGGTTTGCACCTTGACAGTATCGTTGGCACGGCAGATATCCGTGACCTTCATATTATCAACAATGGGCAATCGTTGTCTCTTGACTCCATCCAGCTGCGTTCCGAACGCCATGGCCAGGATCGCGGAATCTATGTGCAGTCATCCCTACTTGACGGAAATGTTGAAGGGAAGTTTCTGTTGTCAGACTTGTCAAAGGATATTCAGACCATGGTTACAGAGATCCTACTCAACATCCGAAATGATGAGAAGGCGATTCGCAATTACTACACGCAAAAGAGTCATAAACCAAAAACTTATCAGGCCGCGTTCCAGCTTGCACTAAAAAACCTTGAACCGGTTTCACACCTTTTTAATGTCGACTTGCTCATATCTCCGAACACACTAGTGGAAGGGCAATTCACCAGTGGATACACTACGATCCTCCAGGCATTTTCGAGGATGGATTCCCTTGCTTACAATAAAACTCTTTTTGTTAACACCGACGTGGAATTGACGGCCTCCAAAATTGCGGATAGCACAGACGTCCTCGCTATGCTCTTCGTCGACTCCGATCGTCAATACTTCACCAAAGAGTTCGGCACCCGTGACCTCATTGCAGAAGCCATTTGGAACAAGAACAAAATCGCATTCAGTCTTGACGCTGACCAGCAAGACCAAACCAATTACGTACGAATGAGGGGCGAATTGAATTTCCTCAGCGACAGCACACAACTTCGCATCCTTCCGTCAACGGTCAAGATATTGGAGCAAAACTGGGACTTCGATCCAAACAACGTCATTACAATTTTCAAGGACGAAGTGTACGTCAGACAGCTCAAGGTCCACAACAACAACCAATATGTCCTCATTGACGGCGACCTTTCAAGAGATCCTGAAAAGACCTTGTCCATGACGATCAACGAACTTGATCTTGGGATCCTCAATCCCATTACCGGGAGAGATATCAGTGGTACGCTGAATGCAGTCTTCCATCTCAATGATTACTACGCCGAGAAGCAACTTCAGAACGAGATCACGATCGACGAACTCACGGTTGACAACTTCCTGATTGGCGACGTGACAGGGAAAAATCTCTGGAATAGCCAGTTAAGACAGTTCGACATCAACTTCTTCATCGATCGGAACGGGATCAGAATCGTCAATCTCGCAGGGAACTACAATCCGTCGAGATCAGCTCTTCCGCTGGAGGTCATGGCAGAACTGGAAAATGCCAATCTCAAAATCATCGAACCGTTTTTCGACGAGATCTTTTCCGATATCGACGGGACTATCACAGGAAACTATCGCATCACGGGTACACTTCAGTCACCGGCATTTGTCGGCGAAGGCAAGGTCTCCGGCGGAAAGATCAAAATCAATTATACTCAGACTCCCTATCAGTTCACAGGCACCGTGGGCCTGTCACCGAATTCTATCTATTTCAAAAACTTTGAATTGCGCGATATCCTAAACAACGAAGCAAAGCTCAACGCCACGTTGAGTCACCAGAACTTTGAAAGCATGAGGGTTAACCTTGAATCCACATTCAGAAACTTCCAGGTATTGAGCACTACGGAGAAGGACAACAGCCTCTTCTACGGGCAAGGATATGCTACGGGAGACCTCAGCATCACTGGCCCTATAAACAATCTCCGGTTTGCATCGAACGCAAGGACCGACAAGAACACGCGGATATTCATACCTATTGGAGGTACGAATACGGATCTTGAACAAGCTGAATTCATCCGGTTTGTCAATTTCGCAGATTCAACCTTTCAAACGAGTCTTCAGGACAACGTGGTCACGAAACTCGATTTGAGTGGAATCACGCTCGACTTCAATCTGGATATCACGCCCGATGCTTTGTTCGAAATTATCCTCGACTACAAGTCGGGCGATATCATTCGCGGGCGTGGCAACGGAGACCTCCAACTGCAGCTCGATACTCGGGGAGAGTTTAACATGTTTGGCCCCTTCGAGTTTGAGCAGGGTGGATATAACTTTACTCTCTACGACATCATCAACAAAGAATTCGAAATTCAAAAAGGAAGTCGAATTACATGGTTTGGTGATCCCTACGCTGCAACGCTTGATATTTCCGCGACATACAATCAGCTCGCATCCTTCGGCCCCATTCTCGAGGACCAGGAGTTGGCTACGCTTCCTCAGCTGCGCCGGAAATACCCGGTGATGGTATTGCTCCACCTGGATGGTCCAATGCTTTCACCGCAGATAGAATTCGACATCATCGCACGCGACCTTCCTCAAAGCATTCCGATTGAGGGCGGTGGCGTGGTGCGTCTCGACTTCCAATTCCAGGCATTCAAGAACAAGTTGGACGAACAAGAACTTAAGAGACAGGTATTCAGTCTTGTCGTCCTTCGAAAGTTTTCGCCACCAGAATCAGGGTTTAACACAAGCGGTTCGATCGTGAATAGTGTGAGTGAACTCCTGAGCAATCAATTGAGTAACTGGATCAGCCAGGTAGACGAAAACCTGGAGATCGACCTCGATCTCAGCGCCCTCGACGAGGAGGCGTACAATACATTCCAATTGCGATTGTCATATACCTTCATGAATGGTCGGCTCAGGATCACTCGCGATGGCACGTTCTACGGTAATCAACCAAACAGCAGCATCAACGGCAACCAGAATATTTCAAGTATTGCCGGAGATTGGACAGTCGACTACCTCCTCACGCCTGACGGAAAGCTCAGAGTCAAGATGTACAATCGAACCAACATCAATCCTATCTTGAACACGGTAGGAACGCAGAACTCAGTCACTACGGGAGTGAGTCTCACCCACACACAGAGCTTCAATCATCTAAAAGACATTTGGAGATCAGCCCGATCTCGCCGAGAAGAAAACCCCGACCCCAACCTTGAACAAAACGAAGAAGCCATACTCGATGAACAGGACGGCACGGAATGAGCGAGGGGTAATAGCAATTCTCTCGAGTTTACCCTCAACCCTGTTGTTCACGTCCAAGGCGACCCGATTCATCGCATGTGCTTTTGCATTTATTCTTGCCTTCCCGACAACGTCCCCGGCACAAAAAGACTCCGTCGAGATTAACAGTAAAAAACTTCGCACCGTTGCAATCATCTCAGGCGTCGGCTACACCGGAGGGTTGATTACGCTCAACCACGTCTGGTATGAAAACAACGAACGTCAATCATTTCGCTTCTTCAACGATAATGCCGAATGGAAACAGGTTGACAAGATTGGTCATTTTGCTTCTTCGTATTGGCTAAGTGAGGCTTCGTCGGTGCTTCTGAATGGGTGTGGCGTTCCTGCGCGAAAATCCGACATAATCGGAGCTGTCTCAGGATTTTTGCTCACCATTCCAATTGAAATTTTTGACGGATACTCGGTAGGTTACGGAGCATCAGCAGGCGACGCTGTTGCCGATGCTGCGGGTCCCCTTTTTTTCCTGAGTCAGAAACTACTGTGGAACGAGGTTCGACTGCGACCCAAGTTTTCGTTTCATCGGACCGGCTATGCGCCACTCAGGCCGGAATTGCTTGGTGACAATCTCTTGAGTGAAACAGTCAAGGATTACAATGGCCAGACCTTCTGGTTGTCGGTCGATGTCGACAAGTTTACTGCGTTCCCCGAGTGGTTGAACATCGCTTTCGGATACGGGGCTCAGGACATGATATACGCGCGCGATCATGAAAACAAGGCCGCGGGATTTGATCCTTTCAGACAATATTACATCGCAGTCGACTTCGACCTAACCGCTATCAAGACCCGGTCGAAGGTGGTTAGAACACTCCTATACATTGTGAATACAGTGCGCTTACCGGGTCCTGCAGTGGAGTTCTCCCGACATGGTGGGAAATTTCATGCCTTCTACTTTTGACAATTCACAACTTTTTGTAACTTAATAAGTTAAGGCCGGATTCGAAGGCACAACAAACTTTTAACCCTATGGACTTAACTTTTACACTAAAACAGTACGCCGAACAAATTGGAGGTCAATTCACAGATTATGATCATATGAAGTCGGTGATCGTCGTGCCTCTTGACAAGAGCCGGTTTCAGACGGTGCTCGCTACCAAACAAAAAAGCCAGGTCTCTGGTCGGGACCAGGCTGTGTTTACCTCCAAGGTATGCGAATACCGAAATGGTATTGACCTGAAATCGCTGATGGAGCAGAATGCGAATTTCGACTACAGCAAATTCGTACTCGAAGATGGCTACCTCAAAGTTGAAGCTTCCTGCCTGACAGCATCGGCTTCTGAGGCACAGGTACAGGAAATGATCCAGGAAGTAGCGCAGCTCGCAGACCACTACGAGTTGCAACTAACCGGGCAAGACATCCATTGATTTTGATCCATCCGAACGTTTTTCCGACGGATGGTGTATTCTGAAAACAAACCGCCTTACCGCCTCCTGTCAAACAGGGGGAGGAAAGTCCGGGCAACACAGGGCAGCGCACTTCCTAGCGGGAAGGCCCCTCTTCTTCAAGGAAGCGGGGACAGATAGTGCCACAGAAAACAGACTACCGGCGTTTCATTATTGGAACAGCGGAAAAGGTGAAAAGGTGGGGTAAGAGCCCACCGGTCATCCCGCGAGGGAAGACGCATGGTAAACCTTGCGCGTTGAAAGGTCAAATAAGTCTCGCGAGCGGCCCGCTCACTCCCTGACGGGTATCGGGACGGGTAGACTGCTTGATCGTATCCGCGAGGGTACGACCAGATAAATGGTAAGGATCCCGAGCAATCGGGATACAGAACCCGGCTTACAGGTTTGTTCTTTTATCAACCTGCCTGCGGAGATTGCGTGTTGTCTCTGCAGGCAGGTTTGTTTATTTTTCCGCCTTTGTAATCTGCCGCTCATGTCAAAGATCCTGATCATAGAAGACGACGCAAAGATCCGCGCCATTCTCAAAGAAATTCTGGTTGAAAAGAATCACGACGTCGACGAAGCCGGCGACGGGCAGGAAGGACTTAAGAAGCTCGAGCAAGGCATTTACGATCTGTGCATTTGTGATATCAAAATGCCCAAGATGGACGGTCTCGAAGTTCTTGACCGGGTCAATGAATCAGGTATCACAACCAACTTCGTTGTGATCTCGGCTCATGGAAACATCGACATCGCGGTCGAAGCCGTGAAGAAGGGGGCCTTCGATTTCCTTCAGAAACCATTTGATCTTGGGAGACTCGAGATCACCTTGCGCAACGCACTTGATCGGACAACGCTGATCAGAGAGACAAAGAATCTTCGAAAGAAGATTTCAAAGAAATATGAGATGGTAGGCGAATCTGAATCGATCAAACAAATGCAGGAAATGATCGACAAGGTCGCTCCTACCGATGCGCGTGTTCTTATCATTGGACCTAACGGTTCAGGAAAGGAACTCGTAGCCAAATCGATTCATGAAAAAAGCAAACGAGCTAACGGACCACTTGTTGAAGTAAACTGCGCAGCAATTCCGTCCGAGCTTATCGAGAGTGAATTGTTTGGTCACGAGAAGGGCTCATTTACGTCGGCAATCAAGCAACGCATTGGAAAGTTTGAATTGGCTGAAGGCGGCACCTTGTTCCTTGACGAGATCGGTGACATGAGTCTTTCAGCACAAGCCAAAGTTCTCCGCGCTCTCCAGGAGCACAAGATCACAAGAGTGGGTGGTGATAAAGAAATCAGTGTTAACGTGCGAGTGGTTGCCGCGACCAACAAAGACCTTAAGCATGAAATTGCCGAAAACCGGTTTCGCGAGGATCTATATCACCGATTGAGTGTAATTGTCATCAAGGTACCAGCGCTGAACGAGCGACTCGATGACATTCCGCTGTTGACGGCAAAGTTTTTAGAAGACATTGCCGAAGAGCAAGGCGCGAAGCGAAAAGAGATATCTGACAAGGCCATTGAGGCCCTGAAGAGTCACGACTGGACAGGGAATATCAGAGAACTTCGAAATGTGATTGAACGCCTCGTAATAATGAGCGGGGAAGAAATCACCTATGAGGATGTCAAAAAATACCTTTAAGGGAAGGCTTAGATCCTCGTCTCAGACGACGCTGTCTTGGATTTCGGAGCGTCCTTTTTGCTGTACGTAGGGCAGGTGTATTGACTACAAGCCGTTACGAAAGCTGACAAAAGAACAAAAACGGCAATCTTTTTCATTTAGCGTGGGCTTTGGTTTGAAACAAAATTAAACTTCTTTCACAAGAAAACAAATTGACCGGCTGTTTCGACTATTTACCCGATGTAAGGTTTATTCGACCAAAAGATTACAACCACGGACCTCACTGTTATCGAATCTCCCCAAAACCTCGAAACTTCCGTCTTCGTAAGCTTTGCCGATGTCCTCTGTCTCTATGAACGCAACCGAGTCAATGTTCGCGAGGTCCACGACATTAATCCCACCGGTCTTGTTAAGTAACCCTTTCTCCATGGGGTCTGTAATATCCCGGACCAAAATTCGCATCCAGGGGGGTGTAAAAAAGGCATTTCCCCCACGGGTATAGGCTTGGGAAAGCAACTCGGTCATCCCGTATTCCGAATATATCTTGTCAACGCGGAAGGCCTCCGTCAGGACCGAATGCAACTCCTGGCGTGTAATTTCACGCCTTCTGCCCTTCATCCCCCCTGTCTCAAATACCAGGCAGTGGCTGAGGTCAGGTTTATAACGCTCGGCCAGGTCCAATAGTGCGAAGGTCACCCCCCATAGAACGGTCTTTTTGCCCCCTCCCCGGGTCTTTTCGATATCGCTGACAAGTTTATCGTAGTCATGTAAGTAAAATGCCGAAAAGGTGGAATGGCTTTTTTTGACAAAATAATCCATCATCACCACCAGCGATGACCCTTGGCGTTCAAGGTATGACGGAAGGAGCGCGAAAAAATGATAATCAGTCAGGTCGCCAAAGAAGAGTTCGAAACACCGTTGCGCGTTGTTGAGATAGAATTCAAGGCTTTTGATCTCATGCACCCCTGGGATATGTCCCGTTGTACCACTGCTGGTGAAGATAGTTTCCGAATCCCAGGCGCCGGTCTTCAATCGGTGGGTTCTGAAAAAGGAGATTGGCAAAAAAGGAATGTCAGACACAGTGCTCACTTCATTTGGATTCACGCCGAGAGACGAAACATAATGGTGGTAGATTGCGTTGTTTTCTGCCTGAAAACGAAAGAGTTGCAACGCAATATCAGCGAAGCTTTCTTCGTTTACTGAATGCAATTCGCGAGTGAAACGTTTAGAAGTATTCAAGCAGTTTGCTTAATTTGACGTAATTAAGAAAGTAAAATGAAGTTAGTTAAGGGTTTTGGGTTATTATCTTTTCTCGCATTCATTACTGGGGCGTGTTTCGACGCGCCGCAATTTCCCAGTTCACCACAAATTGAATACGCGGGGCTTGAATTTATCGATTCCCCCAACCCGGGTGAATTTGATTCACTCATTCTGACCCTGACGTTCAAGGATGGAGATGGCGACCTGGGCCTAAGCAGACAAGATCCGCGACACCTGTCCGATCCTTTTCACTTTGCTTACTTCTATCAGGAGAATAACGGTCAGGTCGAGCCAATTGCAACTCAATCGGGATACATCGATCAATACGAGTTCGAACTCCTCCTGATTCCCGATGCCAGCAAAGGAAAACTTGTCACCTATCGCACCCGCAAAAAACCGGGCTACGAATTCCTTCCACCGGGAGACAAATGCGGAGGTTCCAGTGAACTCAAATATTACGAGTACCTCGGTGCACCAATCGGAGATGGAGACCCCAATGCTGCGACTGGTCGTAGATTATTGATACGCGCACAAGACCGCGCTGTGATTGAAGGGAAGTTCCAGTTGGTAGACAGTTTCCCGAGAAGCAGCCCCGAGTATTATCAGATACGCGATACTTTATACTATACCAGGAATCCTAATCACAACACAATCGAAGTCGACTTCCTCGTTAAAGATCCTTCTGCACCGGGAGGCTTCCGCGAATTCGATTGGGCTGAGGAATACTGCACAACTTTCGATGGAAGGTTTGTTGTTCTAAGTGAACCTGACAATTCCCTGGAAGGCAGCATTCGCTACACAATGACGTCGATAGGATTCAATGTTATTTTCTCCCTCAAGACGCTAAAACTGCGAGTGAAGATCCGGGATCGCGCTCTCAATGAAAGCAATGTCATAGAGACTCCTGAGTTCAGTATGTAGCGGCGATCAGAATCGCTGACTCAGTACAACGAGGGATACTTCACAGGATCGACCTCGCGCATCACTGCATACACTTTCTCAAACACCTCTTCTGCGTTTGGCTTGGAGAAGTAGTCGCCGTCGGATGCATACGCGGGACGATGATCCTTTGCAGGAATCGTAATCGGTTTTGAATCAAGATAGCGGTAACCGTCCTGCAGTTCGAGAACCTGCTGCATCATATAAGCTGACGCTCCACCGGGTACATCTTCATCTGCGAAAGCAACGCGATTTGTCTTCTTCAATGATTCGACGATTGTGTGGTGACGATCGAAAGGTAAAAGTGTCTGCACGTCGATGACTTCACAGGAAATCCCAACTTCTTCCAAAGCTTGGGCAGCTTCCATTACCACACGACACATCGATCCGTACGTTACAATGGTAAAGTCGTCACCCTCGCGAAGTATCTCGGGCACACCGAGAGGCACCGTGAATTCGCCAATGTTTTCAGGAAGTCTCTCCTTGAGTCGATAGCCATTGAGGCACTCGATAATCACTGCCGGATCGTCGGATTGCAACATGGTGTTGTAGAACCCGGCGGCTTGCGTCATGTTTCGCGGCACCAATACGTAAACACCACGAAGACTGTGAAGTATCATACCGATTGGTGAACCCGCATGCCACACACCTTCAAGTCTGTGTCCACGAGTGCGAATGATAAGCGGAGCCGCCTGTCCACTCTTGGTTCGATAACGCAATGTTGCAAGATCGTCTGACAGAGTCGCTAATGCGTAGATGAAGTAATCGAGGTATTGTATCTCAGCGATTGGTCGCAGCCCGCGCATAGCAAGTCCTATACCCTGTCCAATAATAGTTGTCTCGCGGATACCTGTATCCGTAACGCGCAACTCGCCGTGTTTTTTCTGAAGTCCTGCGAACCCTTGATTCACATCACCAATCTTACCAACGTCTTCGCCAAATGCCACCACACGCGGATCTCGCGTGAGTGCTGCGTCGAAACATTTCTGTAGGACTTCTCTTCCATCTACGATCGATGAGTCGTCGGCGTATACGGGGTCGATGCGCTTTACGTTCAAAGCGGAATCATCCGACTCACTATATAAATGGGAGCTGTAGCGATCCCAGTTTTCTCTTTCTTGATCGGTAATCCACTGCGCCAACTTCTGACGGGCCGACGACTCTACTTCATGACGTAACAGTCGCAGAGCTTTCTTCGCTGCCCGCATGTTGTCTAACCTGGTTGGATTAATTGCTTTCTCCAACTCATCTTTAACTTCTTCAAGTGCAGACTTCTCAGCGCTGTCGGCCGCTGCCTCCTGGATGGTTTCCCTCACAAAGTGCTGATCTTTCCGGATCTCTTCCATGAATGCTTCCCATGCGCGATCGCGAGCAGCCTTTGCTGAACGCTTTGCTTCGCGTTCAATAGCGTCAACTTCCTCTGGTAATGCGATGCCCGTTTGAATAATCCATTCACGCATCTTCCGATTGCAATCGAACTCTGCTTCCCATGCGAGACGCTCTTTGGATTTATAACGTTCGTGCGAACCGGACGTGGAGTGCCCTTGAGGTTGAGTCAGTTCTTCGACATGGAGGAGAACTGGCACATGTTCTTCGCGGCAGATCTTCTCAGCTCTATGGTAAGCATCAATCAAGGCGGGATAGTCCCAGCCTTTTACAGTCATGATCTCAAAACCTTTCTCCTCCGCTGTTCGCTGAAGGCCTGCAAGCGCTTTTGAGATACTCGACTTCGTCGTGTGATATTCCTGCGGAACAGAGATGCCATATCCATCATCCCATACTGACGTGAGCATAGGAACTTGCAAGACACCGGCAGCATTAATGGCCTCGAGAAACATACCTTCGGAGGTCGAAGCGTTTCCAATACTTCCGAACGCGATTTCGTTGCCGTTGTTAGACAGGTGCGTCAATTCTCGCAGGTGAGGATTCTCTCTGAAAAGGCGAGACGCATAAGCGAGTCCGAGAAGACGAGGCATCTGTCCTGCCGTTGGAGATATGTCACAACTGCAGTTCTTTATCTCAACGAGATTCTTGAGCTTCCCGTTCTCGTCGAGCATACGGGTCGCGTAATGTCCATTCATCTGACGGCCTGCTGTTGCAGGATCGGCATGCACATCAGTGTGTGCGTACAATTGAGCAAAGTATTGTTGGACGGTCAGTTCACCAATGGCGAACATAAATGTCTGGTCGCGGTAGTAGCCTGCGCGGTGATCGCCAACGCGAAAGACTTTTGACATTGCGATCTGAGGCAATTCCTTTCCATCTCCAAAGATTCCAAACTTCGCTTTCCCCATGAAGACCTCTTTCCTGCCAATGAGGCTAGCTTCACGACTCTCAACAGCAAGTCGATAGTCGGAAAGGATTTCCTTCACTTTGGCTTCCGTGAATCGGGTCGTCGCTTCTTTGGTTGCGCTCAATGTAGTTTCCAATATAGTTACACTTCCATTGCTCAAAACTCCAGCTTCTCAAACGCCGTGCCCTCGGGAAGCTGAGCGGGCTTGTTCAAAAATAGGTATATCCCCTTACCTTTCAAACCCGGCGATTGGGACCCCATGTAATAAAGTGCCTCATATCGCGATGCAAACGGCCAAATTTCCAGTGACTGCTTTTCAATTTCACAAAAATATATATGCCATAAAAATCAAATTGTTACACATTATTCCGTAAAATTTACTTCTGTTAAAAAAGCCGAACACTTGGAAGGTGACTTACTATATTTAGGCCACCAAAACTTTATTCTATGATCATCGGCGTGCCGAAAGAAATCAAAAACAATGAGAACAGAGTTGCTCTCACTCCGGCCGGTACACAAGAGCTTGTGAAGCGTGGACACACAGTCTACATTCAGAGTGGAGCGGGCGAAGCCAGCGGATTTACAAACGCTGAGTACGAGCAAGCGGGTGCGCGCCTCCTCGGAGACGCGAAGCAAATCTTTGACATCGCCGAGATGATTATGAAAGTCAAAGAACCGATTGAAGAAGAGTATTCACTCATTCGATCCGGTCAATTGGTATTTACATACTTTCATTTCGCATCATCTGAAGCGCTTACCAAAGCAATGATCGCGAGTGGAGCCATTTGTCTCGCGTATGAAACGGTTGAGCGCACCGATGGAAGTCTTCCTCTGCTCATTCCTATGTCGGAAGTGGCAGGTCGCATGGCGATCCAAGAAGGTGCGAAGTATCTTGAGAAACCTCTGAAAGGTCGGGGCGTATTGCTGGGAGGTGTTCCAGGTGTCAAACCTTCAAAGGTACTCATACTTGGTGGTGGGATCGTTGGAACCAACGCAGCGAAAATCGCTGCAGGTATGGGAGCTGATGTGATAGTCGTCGATGTGAATCTTCAGAGACTTCGTTATCTCGATGACGTTATGCCGAAGAACGTTCGCACGATGATGTCGAACGAATATGGGATCCGTGAACTAGTAAGGGAATGCGATCTTATCGTTGGAGCCGTACTCATTCCAGGGGCGAAAGCCCCCAGACTCATCACGCGAGACATGCTTAAGCTAATGAGGCCCGGCACTGTGCTCGTTGATGTCGCGGTCGATCAAGGCGGTTGCATTGAGACTTGCACTCCTACCACACACGAAAATCCCACCTTCATTCTCGACGACGTTGTCCACTACTGCGTCGCTAACATGCCAGGAGCAGTTCCTTACACTTCAACACTTGCATTGACCAATGCAACCATCCCTTACGCTGTTCGTCTTGCCAACTACGGATGGAAGAAGGCATGCAACGACAACGCAGATCTGCGAAACGGATTGAACATCATTCAAGGTAAGGTTGTGTACAAGGCAGTGGCTGATGCGTTTGGGTTGGAGTATCAGCCAGTGGAAGAACTTCTGGCGTGAAGTATCACCCCCGTCGGGAATTACGAGTTACGAATTCGGAATTACGAATCAAATGCAGAATGGCGAATTTAGTGTCGAATGTGGAATAGCGAATTAATGACGAATGCCAGAAGAGGGGAACAAGCGGGTAGGTTGATACCTATTACCTGTCTATTTCCGGAAACTCCGGAAGCTCATGAAGTTGCATCGTCCGTCGTGACTCCCAGTCAACCTGAGCGCAAAGGTGGATCATACCATTGGTGACACAGACATACTGCGCTTTGAGGCGTGAGTTGTAAACGGAGGCTTGCGCTAAAACTTGCTCCGACATTGACTGCGTCGGGGCTTTACATTCAACAACAAGCCATGGCATGCCCTGACGATTGTGTACTACGATGTCGCTGCGCTTCATGAGTTCATTGTACACGAGTCCACTCTCGACACGAATGAGGCTGCGCGGATATTTTTTATGCGCGACCAGGTAGTTGACAAAATGTTGCCTCACCCATTCCTCCGGTGTCAGCACAATGTATTTTTTCCGTATCCCGTCAAAAATCCATACTTTTCCTTCAGCGTTCTTTAGCCTCAGGTCGAATTCGGGAAGGTTTAGCTTGTACATACCGTCAAATGTACAAATCTAACGGTATGCAGGCACGCGGAACTGAAGCTTCTGAGAATAGGTTTGAAATGAAATAGCGTTTACGACTTGTTGATATGAAAACAAAACAGGAGATCGTTGAAAACTGGCTGCCGCGTTATACGGGTCAGGCGCTTGAGGATTTCGGACAATACATTCTCTTGACAAATTTTGAAAACTATGTCAGAATGTTTGCCGAATGGCACAACGTCCCGGTCAATGGTCTTGACCGCCCGATGCGTAGTGCAACAGCGCATGGTATCACGATCATCAATTTCGGTATGGGAAGTCCTAATGCAGCGACTATCATCGATTGCTTAAGCGCAATTGCACCGAAGGCTGCCCTGTTCCTCGGAAAGTGCGGAGGACTCAAGAAGAAAAACAACATTGGGGATCTCATCCTGCCCATCGCAGCCATCCGCGGCGAAGGAACTTCAAACGACTATTTTCCTCCGGAGGTTCCGGCATTGCCTGCATTCGCTCTGCAAAAGGCGATCTCCACTACGATCCGCGATTTCGGTTTCGACTACTGGACCGGGACGGTCTACACGACCAACAGGCGAGTTTGGGAATGGGATGAGGAGTTTAAGGCATACCTGAGAAAGATCCGCGCTCAGGCTATCGACATGGAAACAGCGACGATCTTCACAACCGCGTTTCACAACAAAATTCCAGCGGGTGCACTCCTCCTGGTATCCGATCAACCAATGGTACCAGAAGGAGTGAAAACACAAGCCAGTGATTTATCCGTCACCGAAAAGTACGTCGACCGTCATCTCAGAATTGGAATAGAGTCACTCAAGCAATTGATCAACGGTGGAATTACTGTCAAACACCTGAGGTATTGAGACATCAATGCCATCCGCCACCGAGCGCTCTATAGATATTTACGCGGGCAATCAATTGCTCTTGTTTAATCTCGATTAGCTCCATCCTTGACTCAAGGGCTTCCCGCTGTGTCAAAAGCACTTCCAGGTAGTCGGCCCTCGCCGATCTGAAAAGACTGTTGGAGGTCGATACCGATTGCATCAAAATGTTTGATTCGTTGAACTTTGTCTGATAACTTTTTGACAGATTATCAACCAACGAGACTTGATTCACAACATCAACGTACGCATTCAGAATCGTCCTTTCATAATCGATTACAGCCTGGACTTGCCGAGCCGTTGCACCGTTGTATTCAGCGATAATTGCGTTTCGGTTGACCAATGGCGCGACCAAATCTCCCGCTAATCCAAACAATACAGATTCCGGATCCAATAGATAGGCCGTGTTGAATGACTGAAAACCCAACCCGCCTTCGATTCGGAACGATGGAAAGAACCTGGCGCGAGCAACCTTCACATCGACTTTCGCCGCAGCGAGTTCAAGCTCAGCTTTGCGGACGTCGGGTCGGTTGACCAAAAGTTGGGAGGGAATGCCAACTTCAAGCGAGTCGGACACAGACAAGTTAAAAACGTCGGTAGTTCTCGGGATATGCCGAGGGAAACTTCCCGTCAATGCACAAAGTCTGTTCTCGGCTTCAATTATCTGTTGCTGGATTTCGTATTGAAGATTTGTTGTGTTGAGCAACTGCGCCTCAAACCGATTCACGGCAAGTTGCGTTAGCTTCGCCGCGTCCTTTTGTTGTTTTACAACCTGAAGCGCATCCGACTGAATCTGTATGTTCTGCCGAATAATATTGAGTTTACTATCAAGCGCAATCAGCTCATAGTATGAACTTGCAATTTCAGCAATCAGATTTGTAACCAGGAAGTTTTGTCCTTCCGCTCCGGCGAGATATCTAAGCGCTGCAGACTTCTTTGCATTTCGCAATTGTCGCCAGATGTCAACCTCCCATGACGCGAATACTCCAAGCTCATAGTTTGCAAGCGGGTCTGGAAAGCGCTTGCCTGGCATGATCTCTCCATTTTCGTCTACCGCACCGTGCCTCGTATATCTTCCCTCCTTTTCAACCCCTGCGGCAATACGAGCGTCCACGAACGGGAGATATTCTCCCTTGCGAGCACGAACTTCATTGGCCAGTATTTCAATTTCACGACGTGTAATGTTCAGCTCCTGATTTCGCCTCAAGGCGCTGTCAATAAGTGCGACCAGGTTTTTATCAGCAAAGTATTCCTTCCAATTAATCCTGGCGATTGAAGCCGTATCCCCTTTCGTACCAAAACTCGCCGGCACAGTTCTATTCTCAGATTCAATGGAAGTTTGAAGTGTCTTGCACCCCGCCAGTGTCAATAGTATCACCAGGACTGGCAGTAGTTTATGAACTCTATTAAGCATCATTGTTCCTTTTCAGTTTCTTGATAAACCGCCGCAGCATCGATGCATCGGCAGCATTTTCTACTAGTTGCTCGCTCAACGGATTCTCATCCTCATCGCGAATGAGCTTCTTGCCGTGTGCGATCGTTCCGAACACGTAGTAAAGCCCGGGCACTACTACTACTCCGAACACTGTTCCGAGCAACATTCCTCCCAACGAAGAAGCACCGATTGTTCTGTTTCCGATCGCCCCTGGCCCCGTTGCAACCACGAGTGGAATAAGACCTGCGATGAATGCAAATGACGTCATGAGGATCGGCCTGAATCGAACACGTGCACCCTCGATCGCAGCCGCCATCACCGTTGCACCTTGCTGATGTTTTTGGGCGGCAAACTCGACAATAAGAATGGCGTTCTTGCCAAGAAGACCCACGAGCATAATCAATCCCATTTGCGCGTAGATATCATTGGCGAGCCCCATGAACTTTAGCAACATGAACGAACCAAACACACCAGCAGGTAACGACAGGATTACAGCGAGCGGAATGATAAAACTCTCGTATTGGGCTGCGAGAATGAGATAGACGAAAATCAGCACCACGATGAAAATGTAGAGGGCCTCATTGCCGCGATGAGCTTCGTCGTACGAGAGTCCCTCCCAGGCAATGTCATAGCCTCTCGGCAGAGTCTCTGCTGCGACTTCCTGGATAGCCTTGATGGCATCACCACTCGTGTACCCAGGTGCGGGGACTCCGCGAATCGAAGAAGAGTTGTACAAGTTGAATCGTGTGATCTCATTCGGCCCTTGAGTCTTCTTCATTTTCATGAACGATGAATAAGGAACCATTTCGTCGCGATCGTTCTTGATAAACAAGTTCAGGATGTCGGAGGGCAATCGCCGGTATTCGGGCGCCGCCTGAGTATAAACTTTGTAAAAGGTTCGAAATCGGGTAAAGCCTTGTTCGTACGTGCTTCCGATGAGGATATCAAGGTTTTCCATCGCTTTCCCGATCGAAACTCCTTTCTGCATCGCGAGTTCGTTATCGATGACCAATTCATATTGAGGGTAATTCGCAGCGAAAAAGGTAAAGAGACCCGTTAGCTCTTTGCGTTGTGAGAGTGCATGCATGAAGTCCGAATTGACTCTGTCGAATTCCTGGTAGTCGGTTGTAGCGTCTTTGTCTAACAACCGGAGGGAAAATCCATCGGATGAGCCGTAACCGGGAACAGCGGGAGGCTCAAAGTATTCAATCACCGCGCCAATGTCCCGCGTCTTCTCCTCAAGCTCTTCAATGACTTGTCTCACGGAATGATGACGCTGAGACCAGTCTTTCAAATTGATGATACATGTCCCGGCATTGGATCCTCGTCCCTCTGTAAGGATTTCATACCCTGCGAGTGATGACACCGACTGGATCCCATCGACCTCTTCGGCGATCTCCTGCAACTTCCTGGCGACATGATTTGTTCTCTCCAATGTGCTGCCAGGAGGCATTTGAATGATAGCGTAGATCATGCCCTGATCTTCGCTTGGAATAAATCCAGCAGGGAGCGTATTGTTCAGCATCACAGTTCCGACTGCGAACAGGGCAAAAATGCCATAGGTGACAGTCCTTCGATCAACAATCTTTCGAAGGAGCGCGGCGTATTTCCCGGTGACTTTTTCAAATGATCTATTAAACCAGTCCAAAAACCGGTCGATCGGTGACCTCCGTTTGTTTTGACTGTGGTTGCGCCTCAGGATCATGGCGCACAAGACTGGAGTCAATGTCAATGCAACAACACCGGACAAGACAATCGCGCTTCCCATGGTTATTGCGAACTGGCGGTAGAACACTCCGACCGGACCAGTCATGAATGCTACAGGCACAAACACCGCCGTCATGATCAGCGTGATGGCTATGATCGCTCCACTGATCTCCTCCAATGACTTCACAGTAGCCTTGTATGGAGAAAGGTCTTCATCGTGCATCTTCGCGTGAACCGCCTCAACAACGACGATAGCGTTGTCCACCACGATCCCGATCGCAAGGACAAGAGCGAAGAGCGTGATCAGGTTGATCGTCAGCCCAAACAGCTGCATGAATGCAAAAGCGCCGATCAACGAAACAGGAACTGCGAGCGTGGGGATGAGTGTCGATCGCCAGTCACCAAGAAAGACATACACGACCAAGGCCACAAGGACGAACGCTTCCAACAGTGTATGCATCACCTGTTCGATAGAAGCATCAACAAATCGTGAAACGTCATAGTTGATTTCATACTCCATACCCGGCGGAAAGTCAGCTTCAAGTTCCTTCAGCTTCTCTTTCACACCTTCGATGACCTTGCTGGCGTTACTTCCAAAGTTTTGTTTAAGGACAATGGACGCGGAGGGATGCCCGTCTTTATTGGAGTAGATGTCAAAGAATTCACTTCCGAGCTCCACCCCTGCAACATCCTTTAGCTTGATCATCTCTCCCTCGGGCGTTGCCTTCACGATGATTTGCTCATACTCCTCGGGCTGATTGAATCTACCCTTGTAGATCAGTACATATTCGAGGGATTGAGGAGTCTTTCCGGATGCTTGGCCGAGACGTCCGGGACGACCGATGACACTTTGCTCATCGATTGCCTTCATCACCTCTTCGGTAGAAATGTTGTACGCCCGCATCCTGTCGGGCTTCAACCATATCCGCATTGCGAACTGACGGCTCCCCAATATCTGAGCACGTCCCATCCCGCTGATGCGTTGGAGTTCCGGAAGGATTTGAACGCTCGCGTAGTTGTATAGAAACTTCTCATCGGCGTTCTTGTCCGTGCTGTACAGGTTCACGTACATCAACATACTCGGCTGAATCGGAGAGATGATTACACCTTCGCGTTGCACAAGTGGTGGAAGGTTATTCATCACTTGGTCTACCCGTGTCTTGACATTGACAACGGCCGCGTTAGGGTCCGTCCCAGGTTCAAAAACAATCTGCACGGTCGCCTCTCCAGCGCTCGTCGCATCTGATATGATGTACTGCATTCCCTGAACACCGTTGATAGCGCGTTCGAGAGGAATCAGTGTTGATTGCACAAGCACGTCGGCGCTTGCCCCCGGATAGGCAATAAATATATTTACGCGTGGCGGCGCGATCTCGGGAAACTGGGAGATAGGGCGCGTATAAATCGACAGAATACCAAGGAAAATCGTAGCCAGTGAAATCGCGATGGCGAGCACCGGCCGTTGTATGAACTTTACAAACATGTGCGTCGGATTTAATTACTCAGCGTGCAACCCATGTAAATCGGCGAGAATGATCTCCTGCCTGTGAAAGTCATACTCAATCTTTTGGTTGTTTTTGACTTTGCGAAGACCGTCGACAAGTATCTTGTCAGTCTCGCTTAGTCCATCCGTTACGACGTACAGGTGCGGCATCTCAATACCAGTCGTAATTTCTCTTGAAGCCACAGTACCCTGTTCATCGACTACAAAGACATACTTCTTGTCCAGGATCTCGAATGTTGCCTTCTGAGGAATGATCAGCGCATCCGATACATTCGTTGGCATCAAAATATTGCCTGTCTCACCATGACGTAGTATCCCACTCGGATTAGGAAACACTGCGCGAAAAGCAATGTTACCCGTCTCATGATCAAAGTCTGCTTCTATAGTCTCGACGTAGCCCTTTTGTGCGAAACGTTTGCCGTTTGCCATCTGAAGAAAAACCTCCTGGGGCTTATGCTCGGTGTGAGTGGTGATGTAGTCAAGGTACTCGGCTTCCGGCACATTGAAATAGACCCACATCTTGCTATTGTCTGAAAGTGATGTTAGTAGTTCACCTTCATCGACGAGACTTCCTTGCCTCACATGGAAGCGATCCATAATTCCATCGAAGGGTGCTCGTATCCTGGTGAACTCAAGGTGTGCCTGCGCAAGCGAAAGTTCCGCCTTGGCTTTGTTCAACCTTGCTGTCGCGAGAGCGAGTTCATTGAGAGATACGATGTTACTATCGGCGAGGGACTTTGTATTCTGGTATTCGATCTCAGCGAAATTGACTTCGGCTTTTGCTTTTTGCATCTCCGCTTCGTAGATCATGGGCATTATTTGGAACATCAGTTGCCCTTTTTTTACAAGCTGCCCTTCATCGACATAGATATTTTGGAGATATCCGCGTTCAAGAGCTCGCAGCTCGATGTGTTGTGCAGAACGGATTTGACAAACGTATTCCTGATATACGATGGTGTCCTTGCGGACAGGATTTGTTACAACAAATTTGCCGTCTTCATGCTTTTTGTGATTGTCATGCTGACACGCCATTGTGACGACGACAAAAGGCATGATGAGAAGCGATAGGTTCTTCATATAGTTCGCAATAAAAAATTGGACTTAATAGGGATCATGGATGCTCCGGACGCAAGTTGTCCTGGGCGAAACACTACCCTGGCATTGCTGAAATGCAGCGTTGCTTGTTGATTGATAAAATGATGATGAGGCTTATGAAAAGCCGGGATTCAGCATCGAACACCGAACGTGCTCAATGCGGGAAGGATAGGGAATGTCTAAATCAGAAATACACAGTTGACCTTATGCAAGGGGGGTCTCACATCGTACTGCAGCACTGTAGGCGATTGAACAAACTGTGCTGCATGATGGTCGGACAAAGATGCTGCGATCAAGGACAAGTCCTCTAACAATACCCGCGCAATGTCGTCCGTGTCTTCGAGTGTCTTGTCAGTGCCATCCTTGACAAGATTCATCAGTATGGAACCGATGATACAGGTGGTCGACTCCTTTTTGCGGAATGCGATGTGATGTTCTGCATTCTCGGGCTCTACCGTAAACGCACTTCCCAAAATCTGAAGGGAAAGCATCAGAAACAACAAAGCCGTGACTGCTCTAACAATACCGAACCGCGTTCGCAGTACCATACGTCAAAGATGCATAAAAATTACCAAGGAAAGCAAGAGGCGCGGCATATTCAGCATCCGCAATCGTTACCAAGCATGAATGTTACGGAGAATTGCTAACTGTACTTCGCGTACCCAAAAGTAGCCTGCATAGTTGTAGCAAATCTCGCGATGCCTTATATTCGATAACACCTCCATCAACCTAACCATTGACCCTCGATGCTGAACCTAAATAAGAGCGTAGTCACGCATACCTTCCTCCTTCCCTTGCTCCTGCTCTCATGTTGCAAGCAAACGACTCAAGGTGATTTATTAATACAAAACGTCAACATCATCGACGTTGAAGGGGGGCGAGTAATTAGCCAACAAGATGTACTCGTCGCGCGAAACATGATAGTAAAGATCGTTGATCGCAATGAATGGGACATCCGGGCTGATCGCACAATCAACGGTGAGGGTAAGTACCTGATACCGGGTCTGTGGGACATGCACGTACACACTCTTATGTCGGACTGGTATCGATGGCAACTCCCGTTGCTCCGCACCAACGGAATAATCGGATTCAGAGAAATGTGGGGAGATCCATTGCTGTTTGACAGCATCCGGCATAGAATGCGCAATTCAGACCTTCCCTATTTTCATTTCGTAGCTTCCGGGCACATGCTGGACGGAGAAATGCCAGCGTGGGAAGGATCAACGGCTGTGGTTACGCCGGAAGATGGAATTCGGCTTGTTGATTCCCTCGCTGGTGCAAATGTTGACTTTATCAAGGTCTACAGCCTCCTGACCAAGGAAGTGTTCAAGGCGATAGCAACTCGATGCAAACAACGAGGAATACCCTTTGCCGGACACGTCCCCTTTCCTGTCACCGTAAAGGAAGCCTCCGAGGCTGGGATGGCATCCATGGAACACCTTTATGGTTTGCGTGCGGAAGCGTGCGAATACAGGGATTCCGCGTACTCTCTAATGGAGAAAGTGTCAGTAGTATACACCTCGGGCAATAACGCGCTGGCCACCTTGGTTTACACGAGAATCTATGCATTAACCACCGAACACTTTTCGCCAGATAAGGCCAAAGAGATTGCCCAAACGTTCAAACAAAACAACACGTATATAGTCCCAACGCTTGTCGCTTTGAGAGGGGTGTACTTGCGAAATGACAGCTCTATCACAAACGACCATCGACTAAAGTACATGTCAGAATCGACATTGGCCTCCTGGCGCCAGAGCACTGAACACGATCTCAAGACTCTCAGTGCCGCCGATTGGGAAGGCAGAAGAAAACGATGGATTGTCGAGCGACAAATTCTGAAAATATTAGCCGAAGAGAACGTCCCGATACTAGCCGGGTCCGATTCGGACAATCCATACGCGTTTCCTGGCTTCAGCATCCACGATGAGATGGCCTTATTTGTAGATGTTGGAATGAGTCCTCTACAAGCGTTGCAGACAGCTACCTTGAATGCGGCCAAGTATCTTAACGTCATTGACTCGTTGGGGACTATTGCCGAAGGGAAGCTCGCGGATGTAGTGTTACTGGATGGGAATCCGCTTGAAGAGATAAGGAATACGACGAAGATCAATTCGGTCATTGTAAAGGGTGTTGTCTACGATCAGGAATATTTTGCCAGGAGTCTCAGTGTGGAAGAATAGTTCAAGGTTGTCTGTAACTGGTAATTAGTAATTGGTAATTAGCAACTGGTGAGGCGTGCGAGCTGATAGGTTATAGCTTTGATCACAAGGTGTAGCGCTAAAACTGCACAAGAGGGGTCATCTCGGAAATCCAAGACACAAAGTACACGGCGAATACACAAAGTGCACGACGTAAAATGCATTCTGTGTGTGTAGGT
>Ga0065721_10049874_pt1 | contig 25947 bp, 34 predicted proteins | sample Mesricmetagenome_FD_59108 | JGI IMG/M metagenome (GOLD analysis project Ga0065721, IMG submission 59108) | Mesophilic microbial community from rice straw/compost enrichment Sample: eDNA_1 v2 (version 2) | ecosystem: Engineered > Solid waste > Grass > Composting > Bioreactor | place: USA: Davis... | reverse complement strand
CCGTTTTGCCGCGGTCAGGCAGAAATGCTCGGTCCGAACCGAGTCCTTCAGCGCGCGAATATCGACCTTCAGGATATGGCTGCTGGGAAATCCGCGATGCGGCAGGTGGATCTGGCCTGTGCTGTCGAGATAGACGGCTGCCTTGTCGTGGACGCCGGCCAGCGACAGTGTGATGTCTTCACCATCGACAAAAAGCGGCCGCTGCGGGAGGTTGCGGATGAGCTCAGCCAGGCGCTCTTCGGAAAGCGGCTCGAGGTTCGAACGATCGGGCACCGTGAATGGAGGCATAGGCTCCTTGCAGATCACGACGGCGCCGGCGCAGTCGCGGCCGAGCGCCGCGAGCAGGCCGAAATCATTGTCAGATGAGATGTCGAATACGCGGCCGAGCTGGTTGCGTGCCTCCTGGCCGTCCGGCAGCAGGCCGGCGAAGAAGGGCAGCGCCTTGCGCTCGGGAAAGGGGTCCGCCTGCAGCGGCAGGCTATGCGAGAGCGGATGGCGACGTGGATTGGTCAGCCAGGCATCGTCATAGCGAAAGCTGATCTCGCCACCTTCATCGGAAAGGCGGCCGAGCAGATCCTGGTGAAGATAGACCAGCAGCTCGCTCATTTGGCCTCATCCTCATTGGCATGGCGGGGCCCGGGAAATTCGACCAGCACCTTGGCACCGGCCGCCTGCATCAGGTCGAGAAAGCCCTTCAGGGAACCAAATGCTTTCCCGTTCTCGATCTGTGAAATGAGCTTCACCGATCGGCCGGTCGCAAGGGAAAGATCCTCCTGCTTGATGCCGGCGGAGGTCCGCGCGGCCTTCAGGATGGCTCCAACCTGGTCTGTAGAGGTGATCTGCTGCTTCATGACTTTACCATTTCGTAAAGTATAGGCAGCCTGCGCGCCCGCGTCAAGAAGAGTTTACGAAATGGTAAAGTTATCGAAGAGAAGGCCGGGCCTGCGCGCTTACTTTACAGAATGGTAAACCTCAGGTCCGGCCTTCGATATTGGGCAGGCGGGGAGGATCAGCCAGGCCGCAAAGCCATGGGCGGCCCAGCCGCGTCATGCTGGGCGTCGCGGTGCAACGGCTCCGGCGCCGGCCCGTCGGTCAGGCCCTCGCGATCGGCATAGGGATACACGACCACCTTCTCGGCCGCCGCCGTGTCGAACATCGCGTCGACAGGCTTGTCATCAGCGAGCATGAAGCCGTTCTTCAGGATCTCGTCTTTCAGAGCATGGAATTCCTTCTCGCTCGTGCTGACGACATGACCCTGCCGGGTGATGGCGAAATAGCGACCGTCCTCCTTGAAGAGCTTCTGGACGTAGCCGATCCGGCTGATTGCCTGGGCGGCCTCGTCGGTCAGGCCGGCGTCACGGACCTGGCTCCAGAATGCCTTGGCCTTCATCCAGCTGAACTTCTCGCCCAGATCGATGGCGGCTTTGCCCATGAGGCCGGCGACAACAGTGACGCCGACCGGCACCAAGGATGCGCCGATGCCGCACACCGCGTTCGCGAACCCAGGAGACATGCCGGCCGCGATCATCGTCGAATTCAGCATTTCGACCCGCGTCACGTAATTGCGCAGGCCGGTTGCGGCCGCCTCGACAAGCGGTTCCGTGCCGCCGCCGAGGACAACGGTGGAGAGAACGGCAAGCGTTCCGATCTGGAGGCCGCCCATAACGGTTGTTGAGAGACGAGGAGACATAAGCATCCCTTTCCGGCCTGCTTGTAGGCCTGAACTCCAATATAGCGTCCTGGGTGTAAGTGCGTATTGGGTTCTAATACGCAGATGACTATCTTGGCCGGTAACCAGACTGGAGACCGGACATGCTTTGCGACGAAATTCAGGAATGGCTGTCCAACGACATCATCCGGAAAGTTGGGATCGGCGGTGTGACATCCGAGCTCCTGCAATCGGCAGTGAAGTTCGATCTCAGCGATGACGTGACTTATCAGGTCGGGCTGCTCTCGGCTTCGAAACCGAAGCCCATGCTCGAGGCCATGAAGGTGGCCCGGCTGCCCTATCCGGTCTGCTGGTTCGAATTCAATGCAGCTCCCCGCGGCCGCGGTTACGCCGCCGGCGGCATAGTCGTGTCGGACGATCCCGAGTGCCGGCATCCCACACGCATCGGACTACTCATGATCGACCTGAAGGAGGAGGGCAGCGGCTGCGTTCTCAGCATCCCCTACTGGCGCAATCCGACAGATGCCGGGCCATACGGCGACAGCCTGCTGTTCCGGTATAACTGCTCCCCGTTTGCATTACGGATCCACTCAGACCCTGTGCATTCGCTCAATTTTCAGGATATCGCGGAGCTGCAGGAGTCGATGGCCGCATCAAACCACGTCTGGCATTCCTATCGCCATGATCAGGAGGCGATGAAGCAGGTCATCGACATCTTCCAGCATCACGATCTCATCCAAACCACAGAAAAGCTCGATTTCATGTCGGCGGAGATGCAGGAAGGCGCGAAGATGGATTCGGCCTCCGAGCTCGGTTTCGTCACCATGCTCACCATGGCGCTCAATTCGAAAAAGCTACTTTCCACCCAAACCGTCTCCATGGATCGCCTGAATGCGCAGCGGCAGAAAGCGGGCAAGAGCAAGCTTTCGGATTACGTGCAGGTTCGGCTGAGCTCTGCAGTCAAGGACGCCCTTCATTCGCCAGGACCGGCCCCGGAACGGGATCCGCACTGGGTCCGTGGTCACTTCAAACAGCTGATGCACACCAAGGCCGGTCCCCAGCTGGTCTGGTGGTCGCCACATATCCGGGGCGGTGGGCAGCCCGAGGTGAAAGGGTATCGCGTCGGCTGATCTGTGTATTGCTATTCTCTACACACTTGACAACACACCCAAGCTGCATAAACTGACAGTCGTTTACCAGGGTGAGAACGGGAAGGTCTGGTCGCGCCCGCTTTCGCGTTGGCACGAGTCAATGACCGAGCTGCCGGCGGAGTGATCGATTTCAGGAATTACATCTCAGTAGATAGATTTTCTGGACTGATGTTCGAAGAGGCTGTCATGAATCGCCAGATCACAATCCATATCTCAGTGAAATCGAGCGGCCCGGCGGCGGCCGGGTGGGGCGTCCGGTTCGGGTTTAGCAACGGATCCAGTCGAACGTTCTGCGGAACGGTTTCAAAGGAGCTGGCTGGGACCAATATCGTCGAGAACGGCACCCTGGAAGCGCTTGTCTGGGCTCTGAAATGGGTCAATAAGCCTGCAATATGTCTGGTGCATTGCGGAAACCTATCTCTGATCAGGTATGTCGAAGATTTCCGACATGGACTCTGGCGACCGCGTAGCGAGCATCCTGCCTATGCGCTGTACCAGGATCTCCTGAAAGAACTTCAGCGGCTTCCCCTATCGATAGTGTTCCATGATCCTGCCGTCTCCAGCGACCCATTCTTGAAGGAGGCCAACGGAATGGCGGAACTCGTGGACCGCCTTTCTGCAGCCACAGGCCGTCATATTGATCCTTTCGAGTACAACATTCAGGAGCCTTCCCCCGAGGACCGCCTGAAGCTTTGGCAGCTCGCCTTCTCGGAATTCGGCGATGAGCCGATCGCATGTATCGACCAGCTACGATCGACGAAGTCTCCTGCTGAAGCAGCAGCTGATCGCAAGACTGCTGAATTCGTGTCCGAAGTGCAGGTGCAGGATCCCGACACCGGTGAACAGGTGGAAGTCGCAATCTTCAAAGACCAGAATTCCGGCTGCATGCTTGGTGTCGACTCACAGATGCTCGAGCAGATGGGGCTCGAATCCATCCCCGATCCATTTAACTCTGGAATGTTGATCGCCCTGCCTAAGGAGCACGAGCCGCGAGCCGTCTCGACGGCTCCAGGCCCCTGAAATTCGGGACTTACACCCCTGCAGGACATATTTCTCCGCAGGAGTGATGGCCGCGCCGCGGCCGCCGCGTCACGACGCCGGCTTGCCGGCGTGCCCAGGGGCGGGTGATTGCCCATTTATCGATGGAGGTCGCCATGGATCATGCTTTGTATACCCAGGTCAATGAGCTGATCTCAATCATGCTGGGAAAGCGCGACAGTAATTTCGACCAGGCCACCCTTTACAAAATCTTCATTGGCCTCAGCCTTGAGGCAAATATCGAGACCGTTCTCGAGATCCGGAAGCGGCTTATTGCAGAGGGGAAAATCTCGGCAAAAACAGCGGCGGTCATTGAAGGCGCCAAAGTGTTTGCACCGGATGCCGGCAAATATCATCCATCTCTTGCGATGGAATATAATGACCACCGTTTCGTGACGGTGTTGGACCTTTCCAATAATCCGAGCGAATTCGATCCGAAATTCGAGAAAGCCATGGCTGAAATCTTCGGGCGGGCATTTAACGAAGAACAGGCCCGTATTGAGCACGAGAATCAGCATCCAAGAGTCACCCAGATCACCGTCATTGGCTATGGTTTCGACAACAGTCTTGATAGTGGCAATCTCGAATCCGTTCTTGAGCGTCATATGGCGGGTCAGTTCGACCTTCGCCGTCTTTTCAAGGCATCGCGATCAATAGGGCCCATGGACGGCGAAGATAGAGACTGGTTGTTCGGGCATTATGATCTGAATGACATTGAGGCATGGCGTCACTATTTCCCGTTGCTGCAGCGGACTATTGACGGCCTCGGGTTGGCTGGGAAAAGGGCGGCCGTGGCCGCACAAATGGACACCAGGGCATGGCAACATCATGAGGAGTTCAAGGAATCGACAGCGGCCGAGAAGCTGGGCCTTCTGATCGCCAAAGCAGATGGATATCTGCCTGGCGCTCATGCATTTGACATTGTTCAGCAGGTAGAGTCGGTGCGCATGTCCACATCGCTGCAGCGTCGTTTCGATCAGTTGCTCGAGCTATACTCCATGGCGCGCGAAGGCGGATTTACGAGCATTAACGAGGAATTCGATTTCAACGATCTCGACGACTTCCTTTATGTCGTCGATGGCCGCGAGCATCAGGAAATTCTGTTGTACCGTGACCAGAATGTCAGGTTTGCTGCGGCACTTCAAAAGGATGCCACCGGCGAACCTTCAGAGCTTTCTGTTTACGCTATTCGCCGACCTGCCGGCGATGATGACCATGACGGTCTTAATGACCGCATGATCGAAGCTGCGAAGTCGGGATCTGACCAGGATCTCCTGGCCCGTTTCAGGATATCCGCGGGCAAGCTGGAACTGAGTACCGCTCCGAGCCCTCTACAGGAGGACATTCGTAGCTGGAACGGTTTCACGTTCGGCGTCGAGACCTCCCATTGCTGCTTGGAAGAAGAGTTGCAAAAAAGGCAACATTCGAGCGCCCGGCCGTAGTCGGGTTTGGGGACTTACAGGGCGACGGTTACATCATTCTGAAGGCGCCAATCCGGAGCTTTCAGATGAAAAAGGGTCAGGACACCATCTCGGTTTATGCCAACGGAACCTGCTCGACGGGCGGTGACGCCGGCGGCTGGGGCGCGATCACCGTGTTGCCGGATGGGACGCGAAACGAGAAGTCCGGCGCCATCGAGCTGACGACCAACAACCGGATGGATCTCCTGGCCGCCTGCAATGGCCTGGAAGGCCTGCTACCAGGCTCTGTGGTCGAGATCCTCACCGACAGCCAGTATCTGCGCGCCGGCATTGAACGGCACATGTCGGTCTGGAAGGACCGGAAATGGCGGTCGATGTCCGGCGCCCTGGTCGCCAACCATGATCTCTGGAAGCGTCTTGATGCCGCAATGTCGCAGCAGCTGGCCGTGACGGTTTCCCCGATTACCTGCCGAGATGATTTCAGCTTGCCGCCAAGATCCTTCGCGATGCAGGACTCGATCGCCAGGTCGAGGATGCCATGAGCCGCCTGAACGGCTCGCTCGCGGTCGACGATCCGGCCAGCCTGGTGCGTCGCGGCCTTCGGCGGGATCCGGCCCGACGCTGGGACAGCCCGCTGACGGAATATGCCCAGGAGCTTGCGAGCAAGGTGGTGACATGAAAAATCGGATATTGCCGGCGCATGAAATTCTGATTGCGACCTATCCGAATGTGGACAGGCTCAATGCCGATCTGAGCAACGCGCAACAGATTGAGAACTCCATTTTCGACAACGGCAACCTGTCGAACACACCGTTCGCACTGCTCTGGAATTCGATCTCAAGCACGCATTCGAATTCGTCGTTTGCGGAAGAGAACAAAGCCAAGCTGCTCATGGACATCGACAGCATGATCGCCGACCTGACCACTGTCAGGAATGCCATCGAGCAGCAGCTTGAGCCCAGGCAGAACGAATATCGGATCTCGGTTATCTGGCGCCGGCCAGGTGCGAAGAGATATCACGGCTCCACGGAATTCGTTGTCGCCGCCGACAGCGAACAGGAGGCTATAGAAGCCGCCATTGCCCGGCTGAAGGAGACACATGGCAACCGCCACCACCTCAAGGACGAAGAACGGCATATCGAGATCGTCGAGACGCGGGAGCTGGTGCAGGTCTCCACTCCGCGGCCATATTGACAGTCGTCAAATCGGCTCTCGGAACCGAGCCATCAAGTCTCGAAGACCATCCCGATGCAAAGAGGGATCATTGGCGATCTGTTCTGCATCGCCAAAACGGGCGGGAAAATCATGCGAAAGGTAGAGATCGATGTTCTGGGCAAACTCGTTTGGCTGGCAGTAGTCATAGCCATAGAATGAGATCAGGAGAGCCGCCATACCGAAATTTGACAGAATAGTTCGGGAAGTTGCCGGCACAAACCACTCATCATCTTTCCGAAGGCAATATATAGCGACACGGAAAGCATCGGGAGCTTCGGCATTCCGCTTGATCACATGAATTCCGCGATCGCCAATATCGTATCGATGGAAGATGCGATAAGTCATGGCGCCCTGTGTTTTCTTTTCGTCTTCGCGCAACGTCGCCCCCGTGTCCCTTTGTTTGTGTTCATGCATGGTTACAGACTGAGCGAATGAGGCATCGACCATCATGTCAGCCTCGACCTTGAGCGGCGCAGTCCCGGCCGGCACGCCAGGCGACGTAATTCAAACTGGTTTCCCCGAATGCCTTGGCGGCCGCTTCGGACAGTTTGTCGCTGAAGCCGCCCCAGAACGCCGAGCTGAAATCGGTTGTCGCGCAGGGTTTGCTATCCTTGTAGAGAGGGCTTCCCTTGTCTCGGTGCCAGAGGCAGCAGAGCGAATAGAACAGCTTCCGGCGACGATCCCGGAAAGGCGAGGAGATCGACGCCGATTGCCTCAAGACTGCTGACGTTGCCGCATTCTGTATCAGCAGGACATCGCGGCCATGTCTGGTGATCACCACAGGTGACATCATGGCTTCATTGGCGATACGGCCCGGCTGTCGATGAAGATCTTTGAGGGTAACACGCTGCATCTCAGGAGGCCTTCTGTTGCTGGGACCTGACGTCGAATTCCGGACTGCCGGCACGAAGATGCTCCAAGTCGGCTACCAGCTGATGCAGGCTTCTCGTAAGCCCGCGCATGTAAGCCTTGAAGTCGATCTGAGGAGGTGTGTTCTGGATGGGAGCGCGGCGTTTCATGAAACCAATATAGCGAAAGTGCGCACTTCAATCAAGATAAATGTGCGTACTATTTTGTTCTGCACACTTGACCGCATAGCCTGCGGTCGGTATATTCAGATCATCAAGACGACAGGAGAGACGACATGGGCAACATTTCTTTCGACGGCCCGATTGGCAATGCGACCCTCTCCCAGGAGCTCGAAGCAGCCGCCGGCTGCATTGATGCGGCTCTCGCCGAAGGTTGGCTGGAAGCCCTGTCAGACGGTGACATCGAGCGGATCCGTGATCTTTGGGAGAGGCGCCTGTCATTCGTCAGCGGGCATCTCGGAAATGCCGTGCAGGCCGTCGAGACCATGTCCGACCCCAGTCTGCTCCAGAAGATTGCCGAGGGCATTGAAGGAGCGGAATGTGGCCACAGCCTCAAGCTCACCAAACTCCTGGACGGGGTTTCGACCTACACGCTCACCTACCACGACGGCACTCCAAGCATGGAGTTCGCCTCAATTGACGAAGGTTACGAGCACATCAGGGAGAAGCGGGGCGCCGACCGTGCGTTCGCCGCCCTCAGGATCATCAGAGAATTCCTCGGCTTTCCGATCAAGCCGGTGGTGAAGGAGCAGTGAGTAGTCAGCGTCCTGCCTCGGGATGCCGCGCAAGCGGCGCCCCCTTTTTTTATTCAATGAACAGTTAACAACCGATGTGTGTATTAGTTTGTATTCCGCACTTGTGAACACATCATAGGTTGTTTATATTTGTGTTATCGACGGCCGCCTTTCGGATCATTCGCAGACGCCTGATCACAGATGGAAATCTAATCATGAGCCAGCAGAAAATCCCGGTAAGGCAAATCAAGGCCTTTAAAACCGCGGTTTTCAAACTGCATCGTCCAACGCGATGTAAGCGTGCCGCCATCGAACATGTCATGAAGACAGCGCAGAGAGCGCGCGAGACGATACTTGAATACGCGAAGGGCGACTTCCAGACCCTTGCGGCGCGTCACCAGGCGATGAAACTGCTTGAGGCAGATTGTCGCAAAGCTACAGGCGAAGCCAAGGTAAATCTGGTTACCCAGATTAAGGTTTTGAAAGCGGAAATCGCGAAAACAATTTACGAATACCGACGATGCATTGACCATGTCTCGCTCTCAAGTGGTGTCATGGACGGTATCCAGGCGGATATCGAAGCAATGCTGACCTCTCATCTTGAACTGATGACGAAAAATGCGGGGCACGGTTTTCCAGAATCTGGGCTTTCTTCATGCGAATTTCCGGAGGCCTTGAGCAGAATATCGTCGTCAATCCCTGATGATCTCGATGCAGAGCTGCATCGATTGCAGCAATTTGATCCTGAGAAGCCGTATAACCCCATCACCTTTCCGAGAAATGGAAGGAACGGGTTCATGTTACTGCGAAAAGAACAGGAGGGTTCCCGATCCCGGTATATGATTTGGTTGAATCTGTTCCCCAGAGGGTCGAAATACGGCCGGCAATATGATGTAGAGAACTTTTCCCGGCTTGATACCGGTGAAATCATTTCCTTCCGATCCAAGGGAGGAATGATATTTCCAATCGAGATAGGCCGGAAATATCAGGAAGAAGAGTTCATTAATAAAGGCCGACCTAAATCCGCCAAATTGGTGCGGGTTGGTGACAGCTATTATGTGCATGTAGCCTTCGAGTTCGTATGCGATTCCGTAATTACCGAAACCGTCCTCGGTGTGGATCGTGGCATCCTGACCCTTGCCGGATTGGCTGCTGTCGGAAGTGATGGCAATGTACTCGCTTCCGAATGTATTGAAGGCCTTTCAGTTCGCAATCTGCAGCGCAAGCGTGATTTCGCAATGGCTCAGATAGCGAGGAAGGGGTCACATTCAGAACGCGCTCGTTTGCGCCGTCGATACAAAACCCAGATCGATCAGCATATCCATGCCTGTGCTAATCGTATTGTTGCCATTGCAGCCGAGTATAAAAGCCAGATCGTCATGGAAGACCTGACAGCAATCGTTTCACGCGGCCCTAAAAATGGAATGAAACGGCCACGCAGTAATTTCAATATCATGCTTAACCGTCAGCAATATCAGAAGCTGTCGAAAATCGTCGCTTATAAAGCGGCCATATTTGGTCTGCCGGAGCCGCAATTTGTTCAGGCGGCCTTCACCAGTCAGACCTGTCCGAATTGTGGTCACTGCGCAAAAGAAAACCGTATTCGTGGAAATGAAGAGATCACGCAGACATTTCATTGCGTAGATTGTGGGCATAACGATCATGCTGACAGGAATGCAGCTATCATTATTGCTAAGAAGTATCTGTTTAACCGTAGTCGGCGCGATGTCGACTGGAAACGCATGAAGGAGAACAACAGCTATCAAGAAGAATTCAGCGCATTTATGCGCTTGAATAAGGGCGTGGTGACGGCAAACTCCGTCGTACCTGCGACGCCCGGTTCTGACCGGTGCATGGATGATCCGATTGGAAAGAAATTTCCCTTCGGGCAAATCCCGGTTGGGCCAAATACCTCTGTGGAAGTCATGACTGGAGCCGACTCCATTCATGTTCGCTGAGCGATTTTCCACTTCGATTCGACAGATCGTTGAATACAACCAGGCAGTTATGCTGCATCCCCTGTCGAATGCTTGTTTTCGTGGGGTAACAGCAGGTATCCCTCAAGGATCCCTTCGGCGACGCCCTGTCGAATGCCTGTTTTCGTGGGGTAACAGCAGGTTGAAATCCAGCTACAAGCAGCCTCAGGTCCTGTCGAATGCCTGTTTTCGTGGGGTAACAGCAGGTTACCGCCTGAATGCAATTGGCCGGACTGCCTGTCGAATGCCTGTTTTCGTGGGGTAACAGCAGGATCCTTGTACCGTTTGCCTGTCGAATGCCTGTTTTCGTGGGGTAACAGCAGGGCAGGAATACCTTATTCTGTGAGGTGACAGCAGGAATGGGATTCTGGTGCCGTGAAATAAAAAAAGGAGGGCACCAGCCGAAGCCAGCGCCCTCCTGATTGTGAAATGGTCCACCTGTTGACATCCTCCCCGGCCTGAAAGTCGGAGATTCCTACTGCGCCCACCCCGGCATCGAGCCGGAATGAGTCGCTTCGGTGGGTTCCTGGGCCGAGTGCGTAACCGCTGCTCGTATCTCCACAGGCGTTACTTCCGGCATGCCCTGCCGTAGGCTGCCTTGGTTGTCGGCAGCAACGTCATTATAGGACGGCTACGCCGTCCGCGCTATCCTTCCCCGCCCTGAACGGCTGGGTTTGTCGCGTACCCGGTCAGCCCTTGACGCAGACCACCTGCCGAAGCGTGTGAGCGACTTCGACAAGGTCGTTCTGGGCGGCCATCACTGCGTCGATGTCCTTATAGGCCTGCGGTGTCTCGTCGAGAACTCCGCTGTCCTTCCGGCATTCGACATGGGCCGTAGCTGCTTCATGGTCGGCGACCGTGAAGCGGCGGGAAGCCTCCGTCCGGCTCATTCGCCGGCCGGCGCCATGGCTGCAGGAGCAGAAGCTGTCCGGGTTGCCAAGGCCGCGAACGATGTAGCTCTTTGCTCCCATTGAGCCGGGAATGATGCCCAGCTCGCCAAGGCCGGCACGGACGGCGCCCTTTCGGGTCACCCAGACATCCGCACCGAAATGATGCTCCCGGGCGACGTAATTGTGATGGCAGTTCACTGCCATCGGCGTCGCCTGGAAAGCCGGCAGATGACCCCGAAGGGCCTCGAGCACGGCGACCATCATCGCCTTCCGGTTTTCCATGGCATAGGCCTGGGCCCAGCTGACCGCCTCCGTGTAATCCTGGAAGAGGGCGGTTCCGTCCTCCAGCCAGGCAAGGTCGCGGTTCTGCAGCCGGATGCCCTTCTTTTCGATTTCCTCCTTTGCCCGGCGGATGAAGTAGGAGCCGATCAGGTTTCCGATGCCGCGGGAACCGGAATGCAGCATCACCCAGACCCGGTCCACTTCATCGAGGCAGAGCTCGATGAAGTGGTTGCCGCCGCCAAGGGTGCCGATCTGCAGGGCAGCAGACTTCTTCGGTGCGATCTGCGGATGCTTGGCTTCGATGGCTTCGTAGCCAGGCCGAAGCAGCTTCGTCCAGGTCTTCTCGACCGGCCGTGGCGGTTCCTTGTGGGAGGCCTGGCCGACCGGAACGACCGCCTCGATCGCCAGGCGGATCTCCCGGAGCGAGTCCGGCAGGTCCTTGGCGAAAAGGGTGGTCTGGACCGCCATCATGCCGCAGCCGATATCGACGCCGACCGCTGCCGGCACGATTGCGCCCTTGGTCGGGATGACCGATCCGACCGTGGCGCCGATACCCATATGGACATCGGGCATCACGGCAATGTGGGAATGGATAAAGTCGAGTTGAGCCATGTCCTCCAGCTGGCGGCTGGCGGCATTCTCGACTTCGACGCCTTCCGTCCACATGCGTAGTGGCACGCCGCCGCGATGGCGGACTTCGGTGTAGCTCATGACACATTCTCCTGAAGAAAAGCCGAAGCCAGAAGTGGTTTGCCAGTAGAAAACCCTTCACTGAAGGGTTTTCTGTGCATCCTGGATTCCGGATCAAACCGCTTCCGGGGCTGCCGCAGCTCGCGCTGCGTCACTTCGTTTCGGGTATCACCTCTCCAGCTCGGCATCCCAGTATGCGAAGTCGAGCCAGGTCTGGTGACAGTGGGCGGGCGGATACTTCCGCCCGATCCGGTTGAGATCGGCTATTGTTGGCCAATATGGTTGCCGGCGAAGCCGCATTCCAGCCCGTTCCGGCGTCCGGCCGCCTTTTCTGCTGTTGCAGGGTTCGCAGGCCGGCACGATGTTCAGGAAGTGGGTCTCGCCACCCTGGCACCGCGGAAGCACATGTTCGAATGTCAGCTCATGTGGATCGAACCGGTCGCCGCAATAGCCGCAATGGAAGTCATGTGCCAGGAACAGGTTGTAGCGCGTGAAGGCCGCCGGCAGGTTGCGGTCGACATATTCCTTCAGCGCCACGACCGACGGCAGCCGGAAGGTGCTGCTTGGGGTCCTGACCTCCTTGTCGTACCAGGCGACCGGAATGACCTTTCCGGCAACCATGTTCTCGACCGCATCTCGCCAGCTGTAACGCGATAGTGGCGCAGCCCGCATCGGCTGAAAGTCGGCATTGAGAAGAAGGGCCGGGTAAGCGTCTAAAGCAAGCATATGACCCTCCTTGACTATGGGGTTGGGACTCACAGGAATTGCCGTATATCGGCTTCACCGACCGGATCGGAGATGCCGAATGTACCTTGTGACCCTTGTGGCTGATTCCTTGAGTTTCAGGCCAAAAGAATGGCGCTCCCTGCAAGATTTGAACTTGCGACACCCCGCTTAGAAGGCGGGTGCTCTACTCCACTGAGCTAAGGGAGCAAGAACATGATGAACAAAGGACACGGAAAATGAAGAGGTCTTTTATCTCGCATCAGGATCATGGCGCCGTTGTTGGCGTCGCGCCGTATGCGTCGGAGACCTTCTACGCCAAGCTGGATCCGAATTGGAATTTCATCATGAGCTTTAAGTCGGCCGAACAGGCCAACCAGATGCTTGGCGTGATCGTTTCCAGCGAGCATGATCGGAAGCTTTGCTCCATCAAGGAGATCGAATTCGACGGCGAGAAGGTCCCGGTCGAATATCTCCGCGAGAACGGCTTCGAAGACGAGGTGGCGCCGACCTCGAGTCCGAGGCCATGAGATTGGGGTGAAAGACGGGGCTCGAACCCGCGGCCTCCGGGGCCACAACCCGGCGCTCTACCTCTGAGCTACAGTCACCATGAAGTCGATCTGGATGCCCCACCAGGGGTCGAACCTGGACGGTCAGGACCAAAACCTGATGCCCTACCATTAGGCGATGGGGCAGTGATCGCAATTGGCATCCCCTACGAGATTCGAACTCGCATTTCCGCCGTGAAAGGGCGGCGTCCTGAACCGTTAGACGAAGGGGACATAAAATTGGCGGTGTAGGCGTGATTTGAACACGCGGCCCTACTTTCGCAGGACGGTCCGTTAGCACCGGACTGGTTTAAGCCTCTCACCCACTACACCGAACTGGTGCCGGCACCCTGGATCGAACAGGGGACCGCCCGCTTACGAAGCGGATGCTCTACCGCTGAGCTATGCCGGCAAGATTGGTACTCCCGGCCAGATTTGAAACGACCAGCGGGAGTGCCGCATCGGAGATGCGGCAACTGGTATTTCCGCCGTGAAAGGGCGGCGTCCTGAACCGTTAGACGACGGGAGCGTGATCATGATGGTGCGCCTGATCGGAGTCGAACCGATACAGCTCGATGGCTACTTCGTTTTGAGTGAATGGCGTCTACCAGTTCCGCCACAGACGCATGGAATGGCGCGTCCGACCGGATTCGAACCGGCGCTCTCCCGCGTGACAGGCGGGTGTCTTAGGCCTCTAAACGACGGACGCGGAATTTTGGTCGGGGCGACAGGAATTGAACCTGCGACTTCCTGCTCCCAAAGCAGGCGCTCTACCAGGCTGAGCTACACCCCGATGATGAATGGATGACCGACGAGGGTCGAACCTCGGCCACCTGAGTCAGAGTCAGGTGTCCTACCATTAGACGATCGGTCAACAAATTGAATGCAGGAGCGGGATTGGGTGCCCGCTGGACAGTCGCGCTTCACCAGCTGCGGTCAAAAACCGCCATGGCCGATTGATTACGGCAACCGTGCTTGGCAGAGGTGCCCAGGCAGGGATTTCTCCCTGAAGCGGCTTTCGCCGCCCCTGCAAAGGCATGTCGTCGATAGCGACTTCACGCCGCCGGTCCTGCAAAGTGGTCGGGACGACTGGATCCGAACGATCCCTTCGATCGCTATCGGCTGGAGCAGATTGAAAACAACCCGCTTCTTTTGGTGAAATGGCCGCTGATGCTTTCGGCGTTCATCGCATTCTTGGCGATGATCATCGCGGTCCCGGGACACGCCTGGATCCAGGCATCCCTGTTTTTCTATGCCCTAATGGACCAGCGCCGCCGGTGAACGCCAGATGTGAAATGGTGGCCGCGGCAGGGTTCGAACCTGCGACCAGACCGTTATGAGCGGCCGGCTCTACCGCTGAGCTACGCGGCCATGTCGCTTATATAGACCGGCATCACAGCCGAGTCATCAAATGGAGCCCGCGGCCGGCTTCGATCCGACGACCGACTGCTTACAAAGCAGTTGCTCTACCAGCTGAGCTACGCGGGCAATATTCGAATGGCGCGCCCAGCCTGACTTGAACAGGCGACCCCAGCCTTCGGAGGGCTGTGCTCTACTCCAACTGAGCTATGGGCGCGAAGAAAATGACGGATGGGATGAGATTTGAACTCATGGCCCGCCTTGCGATGGACTCCGGTTTTCGAGACCGGTGCAATAAACCAGGCTCTGCCACCCATCCATATCCCTCTGGCGGCCAGCCCTCATTTCCCGGATCGATCGTTTCTCGAAGTCTGCGGGAAGTACATGCCGAAAAACAATGGAGCGGGCAAAGGGAATTGAACCCTCGACCTTTGCGATGGCAACGCAACGCTCTACCTCTGAGCTATGCCCGCGTGATCTGGTGCTGCCAAACAGGATTGAACTGTCGACCTCTCCCTTACCAAGGGAGTGCTCTACCAGCTGAGCTATGGCAGCATGAATGATGGTGCCCCGTGACAGGCTCGAACTGCCGACATCCGGTGTGTAAAACCGGCGCTCTACCACTGAGCTAACAGGGCGACAATTTGGTGGAGTCAGCCGGAATCGAACCGGCGACATCCTGCTTGCAAAGCAGGCGCTCTCCCATCTGAGCTATGACCCCAAAAATGGCGGACGGCGCGGGATTCGAACTCGCGGCTCGCGTTGGCGAGCGCCCGGCTTCCAACCAGGTGCCTTAAACCTCTCAGCCAGTCGTCCTTGAAGTTGATCGTCGTCACCGAAGTGCCAGATCGATTTGGTGCGCCTGGAAGGATTCGAACCTCCGACCTCCGGTTTCGTAGACCGGCGCTCTAATTCCAGCTGAGCTACAGGCGCGTGAACTTGGTGGAGCCAAGCGGGGTCGAAACGACCGGAGGGAGTGACGCACCGAAGGTGCGGCAACCGCTGACCTCCTGCATGCCATGCAGGCGCTCTCCCAACTGAGTTATGGCCTCGAGATGATTGGCGGGCGGTGCGTGATTCGAACACGCGGTCCCCGTAGGGTTTGGCACCGGCGGAAGGACTTGAACCCTCGACCTGCGGTTTTGGAGACCGCCGCTCTACCAACTGAGCTACACCGGTACGAATTGGTGCATCCGGACCGGATTGAACGGTCGACCTCATGCGTGTCGAGCATGCGCTCTACCCCTGAGCTACGGACGCAGATTCTGAATTTGCATTCACCCTGAGCTGGAAGCACGGGCAGCCGGCGCCATCGGTCGGCTTCATCGCGACGCGTTCACGGTTCGCGAACCGCAAACTGAAGGGGAGGAGATCGGCAGGCCATTCGCAGAGGCCAAGAGCCTGCTCCGGGTCTTCATCCGGCGCGAAGGATCCGTCGAACCATTGGCAGGTCTCGCAAGTCATCATGGTCTCCTGTCTGGTGCGCTCGGCCGGGGTCGGGCCGAAGGCAACGCAACGATGTTGCGATAACCGGCACGGGTTACCCCACAGACACCTCAAGCCCATAAAATTCTCCACTGGAGAGTTTTATACGTCTACCAGCTCCGCCACGAGCGCGTGAGAAATGGTGCGCCTGGACGGTTCTGACCCGCCGACCTGTCGCTTATCGGGCGACTGCTCTACCAGCTGAGCTACAAGCGCATGATGGATACGGGAGCATCGCTCGACCGCGGAAATGGTGGGTAAGACTGGACTCGAACCAGTGAAGACCGTAGCCAGCGGTTTTACAGACCGCCCCCTTTGCCGCTCGGGACACTTACCCAGAAATTTGGTGCCGCAGCCTGGAATTGAACCAGGGCCATGCCTCGCTTTTCAGACGAGCGCTCTACCAACTGAGCTACCGCGGCGTAGTGAGATGGTGCCCCCTCTTGGCATCGAACCAAGGACCTACCGGTTAAGAGCCGGCCGCTCTACCACTGAGCTAAGGAGGCGTTATTCAATCGTCAGAGCACCAGACAGGTAATCTTGTGCTCTATCCGTCATAAACTGGCGCCCTGGGAGAGAGTCGAACTCCCGACCCGCTGCTTAGGACGCAGCCGCTCTATCCAGCTGAGCTACCAGGGCATGACGAGGCGAGAGCTGCATCGATGCGCTCGATCGCAATTGGCTGGCAGACGCGGGCTCGAACCGCGGACCGCCCGGTTAACAGCCGGGAGCTCTACCACTGAGCTATCTGCCAATGAATCTGAGTGCCCACCGATGGAATTGAACCAGCGTCTCCCGGCTTTGCGGGTGCGTGGACGAAACTGGTGTCCCCTGCGAAGTTCGAGTTCGCGACCCTCTGGTTAAAAGCCAGATGCTCTACCTCTGAGCTAAGGGGACATGTGCTGCAGAAGGTTGGTGGCTGGAGACAGGATCGAACTGCCGGCCAAGAGCTTATGATGCTCCTGCTCTACCGCTGAGCTACCCAGCCAAAGTGGTGGCGGAGAAGGGATTTGAACCCATGACCTCCTGGTTATGAACCAGGCGAGCTACCGGACTGCTCCACTCCGCGTCAAATCATGTTTCAGCTGCTGCGACTATCCGGCTTATCGCCGGTCGCTTGGCGGTGACCGCCCCGCCAGGCGGCTCGCAGCATTTGGAATACGACTTCATGGTACGGGTGACAGGGGTCGAACCTGCACGACTCAAGGCCGCCGGAACCTAAATCCGGTGCGTCTCCCAATTCCGCCACACCCGCACAGAAACTGATTTGCAGCAACGCCGGCGTGCTGTTACGCCAAACGCTCTTAGGGCCGCTGAAGACATCCGGACGACACCAGGCCAGTCTTCCCAATGCCCTTCCGTCAGACCCGCATTTCCTCTCGTAATTTGCGGGCAAATCTTCAGCCAGCTACTTGCCGTAGTCACGGGCGGACGAGCTGTTGCGGAGGAAAGATCCTGGTTGCCCAGAACCAAAGGCCGCGAGCCGGTCAGCTGCTTGCGCAGCTTTCCTTACATCCGTCGTCAAGGCTTTCACTTCCCTGCGGTTCTACGCCCATCCTTCACTGGTGCTCCTCGGAGGATTCTGGCCTCCTCATAGGCAAGATGGGATCGCTTGATTTCGGCCGCGCCAGCCTACTTTCTTCCGCTCGCGACTCTTTAATCGATGGCTGCCTTCAAGCCCACGACCCGACGTCGCTGCAAATCAGTCTCGCTTCTGGCCGACGGGGCATCGAAACACCCCGCCAGCCGTTATCGATCAGCGGATTATCGGCGAACGCCATCACGCCCGCGATCGATCACAATGGAGGTCCGGGCCGGGTTCGGGCCGAAGGCAACGCAACGATGTTGCGATAACCGGCGTAAATCCGCTTTGCAGGCGGATGCCTAACCACTCAGTCCACCGGACCATTGTTGATGGAGCGGAATGCGGGAATCGAACCCGCGACACCCGGTTTGGAAGACCAGTGCTCTACCTCTGAGCTAATCCCGCTCATCAATGCAGGGACGACCCGCCCGCCATAAGGCCGGTGCATTGATCGTCGACTGCTGTCACATCATGAAATTTGGCGAGGGTTTATGCTGCATCCGATGCCAACCCTCGCAGGAAATTCATCGGACCTTATTTGAGGCTTCACTGGGGTCGCCAGCTTGACCTCGCGACCCGGATATCCCTTTCGATCGGATATCGCCTTGCGGCCGCACTCGCCGTCGGTATCCACGCCTGCGCGCTTCGTTCCCTCGAGCGTTCCCCGCGCTTTGGCGCCTCAATTGCGCCGAGATCCGGGTCTCTTGTCCCGGTCCTTGAGTCAGTTTTTCGCTGATGGTCAGGACCGGGCAGGTATGAAAAAGCCTCTCGCGGAATCTCCGGGAGAGGCTGCCTGGTCGTTGACCTGGTGGACGTAGTGTCCGGTGCCTAAACTCCCGTGCCGTCGACGGCAATTTGCCAATCGGACGGCATTCCGAGGGTAAAGCTTTCGGGCCGATAGCCCTTAGCTTCCACGGAATTGTAATTGCGATTGGCATGCCGCGAGCGCGAGCTGACGGCGGCGGCAAACGCTCCGCAGGGGCGTGTTGCCCCTGAAAAGCCTGCCGGCCTTTTCGCCGATATATGTGCAGCTCTGCGTAGCACGGTTTCAGATCCTCAGTTGCCGACGAATGCGCGCCGGTGTGTGGAACATATTGTTTCTATCGACGAACGCAAGAGAAAAAATAAAAAAGTGCAATCAGGTCTTCTTGTGTGACTCGAAGGCAACAGTAAGTAGTTGCCAGGCATCGAGGGCATCATGACTGACACGACCTTTGTCGAAGACCGTCGCTACAAACTTGGACCGGACCATTTCGTTGAAGAGATGGCGAGCAATGCTGCCGAAACCCATGGCATCATTCTGTCGGCCGAGCAGTTGGACAAGATCTACGACGCGATGCTGAGTGCGGAGATGAACGGCCATGGTGACAAGTCCGTAGCTGGCCTGGCCGCGGCTGAAGCCATGGGCGTGAAGGCGGATGAAGCTTCCATTGCCGGCCTGTTCGAGTCCTGCAATGCGGGCCTCGATGACCTTGTCGACCAGAAGTATGCGGGAATGGGTATCGATTTCTGTCGATGATCAGGGGCGAAAGAGAGGAGCTTCCACGGCATCCATATCTTCTTCGTCTTCTGGATCAGGTTCGCGTATTGCGCAATCGGAAATCGAGGTTATCGCGCCGAGATCCCGCAGCTGACGTGCCACATCGTTGACGCACCCGCTGCTATCATCGATTGCGCCTTCAGCGAGCTGCCGCTCGCTCGTGAACGCGATGCCCGTATAGCGACAGCCCTGATAGCTCGGAGCCTCACCCACCAGGATGATCTGCGGATTGCAATCGAGGTGGAGCGCCAGGCGGCTCAGGCGGCCGGCGAAGGCGCCCTGATCCAGGTCGAACTCGCAGACCTGGCGCCAGGGATTGAACAGGTTCGGTCGATCGACGGGCAGGGTGCCGACCAGCTCGCCGGCGAGATCCAGCGCTTTTTGGCTCAGCGTCATGTCCGGTCCCGTAATCTGCAGTTTTGGTCCCGAAACTTCATTGGCAGCCCTCAACATTGTGTGTGTATTATAATTCTCTACGCTCCGGACAACAAGCCTCAGACATGACCTCCGGGCCTCTGCCGCTTGATTTCCGCCTCGACCCCGCTCCAGGCGTCGAGCGCATCCCGGGATTTCTGGAGCGTGCCGCGTAGCCAGGCGATCCGGCTGACCCGGATGTCCTTTTTCACGAGGGCCATGGCCACCATTGCGGCAACCGCGAGCTCTCCATGGGTGTTCACCGCCTCCGTCCAGACGCGCTTGGGCAGTCCGAGACCGAGGGTGACATCGCCGAAATCGGCCTTCGCCGCCTCGATCAGGTCCGGCGGGAATTCCGGCCAGGAGGGCTGCAGGAGCCTGATCCGTGCGATCCTGCGAGCGATCTGGCGCTGCCGGTATTGGAGCGCTTTCTGATCGGCCGGTTGCGGCGCGTTACGGGGTGAATGGCTCGATGCCGTTGCACCGGCGGCGCCGGAAATGTCGCGGCCTCGAGAATTCGCGACTACATCACCTTGGTTGCCAGTACAGTGATTAATATTTTGATTTGGGGATGTAATATCCATGCCAACATTGTCATGGGGGGATGACATTCCTGGATTGGCGGCCAAAGGCTCTCGTCCCTCGAGATAATCGTCAGCCTTTTTGGCTTTCTTCCTCGCCTTCGACTTCTGCAGCGTCATGTCGAAGAACTCTTCGATACGGGCGGCAAACGGCGCGAGATTGATGCCCTTGCGCGTGTAGCCCTGAGGCGAGCTTCTATAGACCCGGATGATCAGCCCGGCGGCCTCGAGCGCGTCGAGGTGGCGCTGCACCGATCGCGGCGTGAGATTGAGCACGTCGGCCAGCGTCGCATTGCTCGGGAATACCAGGAAATCGCCTGCCTGGCTCTGTTTCCATGGCAGAAAACCAATGAGGGAGGAGAGGGTGCAGGCGAGCGGCCGGCTGATCAGTCCGCTCTCGCGGACCCACCGGACAGCTTCATCGAGACGATTTTTTGGGACCGGTTTTGCGACCCGGGCTGCCTGGTAGACATGGGCCGGCACCGCCCGCGGCCGCCTGGCATATGGCTTCCTTTCCGGCTGAGGCGGCTCAATATCATCGAAATTGCTGTCCGTCGCCGGCGGCGCGTCCGCCATCGCCTGGCGGGCGGCCTCAAGCCGCTCGGGCGTCACTCCCATTTCGGCCAGAATCCTGGCCAGAATCACTGCATTTGGCGCAGAGGTGGTCATTCGGAATCCCCGCTCTTTCAGGAGGATCCGTCCATCCAGGACGCAAGCGACCGTGGCGCGAAACGCGCTTCAAGCCTTGCAATGTCGGGGAAAATCCGTAATGCTCAGGGTTGCCAGTTTACTGAGCGCTTATTGGGATCTTCCCACCGCGAACGCCGCCTGCCAGGGCGGCGTTTTGCTTTTCAGCTCCTCAGCTGGTGCCAGCCAGCTTTGGAATGGGATGAACAGACGCCTCCTTCTGGTTGTAAAAGCCCCCGGACCCCACCTAACCGGCGACCAACAACGGGGGAGGGCGCCGAGCAGATGCGATTCCGGGACATCAAGTTTACGAGTGAATCCCGTTGGTTACAACATATTGGTTATGCTGGCTTTTTCCGGCACATCATGTTGGGAGACATCGGATCCGATTCGCATTGCGATTCGGAAACTGCAGCCAGAGCCGGTGACTCGCTGATTTATAAGGAATTTCGGTGAAGGCGTTCCCTGCGGCCACCAGGCAGAGCGTCAGCCGGGCTCGAAAAAAGAAAATGCGGCAAAGAACATCGGTAGCATCCCATTGATTCAAAACAGGTCTTCAGTCCTGTTCCGAATCGTCCGCCCAGCCGGTAATTCGCTGTCATTCCGCTGGATATACGTTAGAATGTCACCGGCGATACGCCGGCCATCCAGGGACCATCCATTTGCGCAACTCAGGGATGCAAGGGAAAAAGAACGTAGCCGGAAGATCCGGTGAGGTCATTCCGCTCCGTGATGGTGCCGGGGTCGGCGAGGGCGGTGGCGCCGATGCTGACGACGATGCCGTTCCGACATCGTTCAAATTCAATCGCAAGCTCAGGGATGAGCTGGATGCCTGGGCGGCTGAACGCGGGATCAGCAGGACTGCCGCAATCCACTTCTGCATAGCGACGGTGGTCAAGAAGCTGGACCGGTAACGGGTAGCGCCGACCGGCCGCGCGGTCCCGGCTCATCATCGTCGCGTCGGTTGGCCTTGCGTGGCTTGCCGCCGATATACGCCTCGTCCAATTCGACAATCAGCCGGCCGCGTTTGGCGCGCCCTTTGTCTACCTTAAGCGCCCTCTCCGATACGGCGCGGGCGGCATCGTCTCGCGCGCGATGTTTGGCATTTTGAATCTTCCATGCCGCGTTCAGTTCGCGGCGAATATGGTCGATCCTCTCCGCCGACGGCAGCTTCGCCAGCATGGGCCGCAGCAGGTCCAGGTACGTTTGATCGGCCGAGAAAGCAGGGTCCCCCGCCTCGGTGGCGGCTGTGTTAGGCTATCCGCTGGTCCTGCCGGGTATCGACGTGGAAGCGAGCTTGAAAATCCTGATCGGATTATTGGGCCTTGGTTGAAATAGGGGATTCACAGAATCCCGCATTTCTGCTATGGTTTTGAGGCTTGTTTTGCCGGACTGCGCCGGATAAGCCCGCTGTGTTTACACGGCACTTTGCAGAGACGCCGTTCCTTAGGATGAATGGCTATCAGCTCGCATCGAACCTTGGCCCCAGGCAGTCCTGCAAAGCAAGCTTACTGCGGCGGCGTGGAAAGCAGACACGCGAAACGGCCTGTCGAGGCGGTATGATCCATCCGCCAGCATAGCGAAGCGAAAGCAATGGACAGTCGGGCGCGAGCCGTGCCCTGCCAAGCCGGAGTAGCGCCCGGCCCGCAGTATCCCCACCCGCTCGTAAGGGCGGCGGCGCGTAGAAGGCTGGCGACACATGCTGCCGGTGGTGCTGGAGTTACCACCACGCGCCAACCAACCCCCGGCATAAGGCCGGATATGAGGATGAGATGAAGGCCCCGAAGGAAATCCGCCGCTGGGCGAACGAGCTTCGCAAGCGGTACGGAAGGAGGAACGGGGTGGTCTATCGAGGCCTCTGGGACGACCCGGGAATGGAGGTCAAGTGGGCCAATTCCAAGCGGTCGCGGCGTAGGCAAAACTCCGCTGGTTCCGAGTGCCAGTACTTAGGGTACTGAGAGCGCGTTTAGGGGCCAAAGGATCAGGCGGCGGCTCTCTCCGGGGAGCCGCCGTCAGGCCGCTCGGATGTAGGCCCGCCTGCTGTCGGCAAGGATATAGTGCCGGGTGCCGTCGGCGGCGTAGGCCGACGCACTGCCGTCGTCCATGATGATGGTCGCGCGGCGATCACCGTACAGCCCGTCATACACGCGCACGATGGTCCCGGTTCCATGCGCTGTCGCGCACCGCACGCGGAGACCATCGCTTACGAGAGCGGCGGCGAGCGTCGCCCAGTCGCCAGATACGCGCGACCTGTCGGCGATCGTCACAGAGGTCGCGTCGGCAGGCAGATCGACTGCCATGTCGGCGTGGACGCGCGGGTCAAATCCGATATCGAGGGGGTGATAAGAATAGTGTGCCATCTGCCTCTCCATTAATTCCGTTTGCGTCTATGCAGCCAGCCTTTTGACCAGCCCGTCTAACTGCTTGCCCCGCGCCGCCAGAAGCTGTCGTAGATCATCCCATACACCGGGAGCAGGCTCCGTATCGCCAGCCGCCCAGCGCTGGACCGTGCGGACAGCAACCCCCAGATCACGCGCCATTGGGGATTGCCAGAGAGGCCCATAAAGGGCCTCTCCGATTTCACGAATTGTTGGACGGTTCATGCTACCGCCACCACCTCGTCCCCGTGCTGCTGGCGGGCCAGCGCCATCAGCGCCGCATTACCGGCGTCAGGCGCGTCCCACGCCTCGGCAGGGATTGTCTCGATATGGCTGATTTTGGCGGTGCGATACGTATTGTTGCCGTCAGCGATCAGTGCCAGCGGGAAGCCGAGGCTGGCAAAGTCGCGCTCCACGACGCGGGCGAACTTCTCGCTGGCCTCAGTCGTGTCGTTGGCTTCGATGGTGATCTCGTAACGCTCGGTCATGATGCATCCTCTCCGATCTCGTGAATGGTGGGGCGGGTCATAGGATTACTCAGCGTCCGCCTAAGTGCGCAGTTCGGCGAGGCGCTCTTCGATCACTGCTCGCACTTCATCAAGGTCGAGCGTCGCGCCAGCCGTAATTTGGGCGCTCTCCTCCAGCGAGGCGATCAGAGCGTCGATCTGATCCGGGGTCGTATTAGCAGTCACCTCAGCCAGTACGCTTTCGTAGCACCAGCTACGGGTGGTGTCGCGACCGTATGGCTCGTAGCGACCCGGGCGATAGGTCTCGACCACATCATCAGCCGGTGACACGCCCTCATCCTCGCGGCAGGGGCCAAATTGGGCCTCGATTGCCTCGCGGGCCGCCTCGATAGTGGGGTACTCGCCATGGGCGTACACAGCCCAATCGTTTGTCGTGCCGCACCACCCATCAGTGCAGGGCTGACTGGTCGTGTTGCTCCGCGCCGGAGCCGTGCGGATCTCGATGCGGTGCGCATCGACAAACCGATCCTCACGGCGGTTCGGGCCAACATACTGGGTTTCTACGATGAAAAAGGTCATGTCTGGCCTCCTTGCCATTTCAGGTCGGCCCGTCGCCGTCCCTATGTCGCAATATTACGACACAGTGCCGTCGCTGTCAACAGATATTTTAGGCTGACCGCCTCCCAGTCATCATCACCGCGGAGAAAAAGGATTTCACGCCCCTCCTCATCGTAGACGGAGAATACGTGGTTTTCGTCGACCGTGATCCTCATGCAGATCGCGGATCCATTGCTCGGATGGATAGCGATGCTCCCTCGGATCAATCGACCGCTGATAACTGAACAGAACGCCCCCATTGAATGAATGGAAAGCGGGTGGACATCCCGATGATGTGGGAGAAATAACAGTTCGGGTCGATGCCGCTCAGCGAAATATAAGGGGATGGAATAACGGGACTCATGGCCGCATTTCTGCAGGAACAGGCTCATTCGCAGGTTCATTCCTGGGATCGAGACGGTCGATCAGCTCGCACATCTCCTTGATCTCGGCTTCACTGAGACTGGAATTCCATGGTGAAGCCGAGATCCAGGCTTTTTCGTCATTGGAGACGATATGGAATTCGCCGGACATGCCATGCAGCTCAGAGGCCTTTTTAGCTCCGTAATTCCAGATGACATGGCGGCCGATATCCTCCTGTACCTGGATGAGACCACCGGTCAGTTTCAGGTCATCGTTCAGCACGACCACATAGGTCTGGCCATTGCGGTGAATGATTCCGCCGCAGATCGGGAATTCTTTCTCTGGATAAGTGACAAGGTTCGCCTTGAAACGGCCGATGCCCGGGGCTTCGACTTCGAGGTAATCATTTACGAAAACCCGGCTGACTACGAACTCACCGGCTGCCTGGATGTGGTCGCAGATGCTTCTTTCAGCATCGGTCAGCTTGTCGGGCAGCTTGGGCGAGATTTTCATCCTGTCACCAGGCATCGCGTATTTGGCGACGATTTCCCGCTTCTCGGCATCAGAGAATTCCTTCTCCCAGATGATGCGAGGGTCGTCGATTGCAATCTTGTTCAGGAAGTTCATGGCCGTGGCCCTGTGAGTTCGAGCTGATGGACACGTTTGGCGATCGCGCAGATCGCTTCTTTGTAATTTCGGTGAACGTGCTGACCCTGGATCCCGCAGATCATCAGGTTCTGGACGAGGCCGAAATTCTCGATGTGGCGACCACGTAAATCGAGGTCGTCCGGCATGCCGGGCCATTTCATGACCCTCTCGATGTACGGACGTCGTTGAAGATGGCCCGGGATTCGTTCTCAGGGAGAAAAACCGTAGGGCCCGCCAGATAGACCTTCTTCATGGCCGCATGCCCATGGAGACGGTTTCCTCCGCCAGAGGCTCGACGTATTTCAGCTGCGACGTTACACAAGCTTCTTCGCCGACGTCGTCGCGCTGCCTTAGCCAGGTCGGCTGATAGAGCGCGCCGCTCTCCTGATAGGCATAGAGATAACGGACTTCCGCGATGCTGCCAGACTGAGGGATGGCGACATTGGCGGGGATAGTGACGTTGCCAGCCGGAACCCAGGCGCTGCCATCATGAAGCTCCATGGCAACGCTACGCCTGTCGCCATTCTGGGCAGCGATACGAACGGTCGCGGTATTCCAGAACTTGAACTTCAGCTGTCCGCCACCCGAATTGGGCCGTCCCGGTGTGTAGGGCTGGAACCGCTGCTTGAAGACAACA
>Ga0065721_10004511_pt1 | contig 25954 bp, 42 predicted proteins | sample Mesricmetagenome_FD_59108 | JGI IMG/M metagenome (GOLD analysis project Ga0065721, IMG submission 59108) | Mesophilic microbial community from rice straw/compost enrichment Sample: eDNA_1 v2 (version 2) | ecosystem: Engineered > Solid waste > Grass > Composting > Bioreactor | place: USA: Davis... | reverse complement strand
TGATATTTCGATGGGTGTCGGGATGATCGTTATTGGTCTTGCGTCGGTTATTATCGGGGAGGCCCTGTTTGGCGCCAAGTCGGTGTTCCGGGCAACACTAGCGGTTGTGCTTGGTTCGATTGTATATCGGATTATTATCGGTCTTGCTTATCAAAGCGATTTCCTTGAAGTATCTGACCTCAAGCTGATTACAGCCGTTATTGTTATTATTGCGCTCGTCTTCCCGTCTCTGCAGAAATCATGGAAGCAAAAGAGGTTGGCGCGCAAACGCACGGCAAGTCTACTCAGCAGCATGGAACAGAAGGGGGGAGGACGCTGATGCTGGAAATATCCAAAGTATCAAAGCTTTTTAACCCGGGTACATTAGATGAAAAGACGGCTTTAGTTGGTGTGAATCTGGCGATGAAGCCGGGCGATTTTATTACCGTCATTGGTAGTAACGGTGCAGGCAAGTCGACCTTGATGAATATCATCTCCGGTGTGATGAAGCCGGATATTGGCGAAGTCCGGATTGAGGGTAAAAATATTAGCAGTCTGCCGGAGTACAGCAGAAGCAAATGGATCGGACGTGTATTCCAGGATCCGATGGCGGGTACTGCACCTCGTATGTCAATTGAAGAGAATTTGGCGATGGCATATACACGCGGTAAGCAGCGCGGATTTTCGCTCAGCATTAATCGTACGCGCCGGAGCATTTTTCGGGAGCAGCTATCGCGTCTTGGGATTGGGCTCGAGAATCGATTAAGCGCGAAGGTAGGATTATTATCTGGCGGCGAACGCCAAGCGCTCAGTCTGCTGATGGCAACCTTCACCAAACCGCAAATTCTTTTGCTTGATGAACATACGGCAGCACTTGATCCGGCTCGCGCAGAGTTGATTACGACACTGACTGAGACGCTAGTACGCGAAATGAATCTAACCACCCTGATGGTTACCCATAACATGGAGCAGGCGATTCGCTTAGGTAATCGTTTGATCATGATGGATAAAGGCAAGATTATTCTTGAGGTGAATGAAGATCGGAAGCAAGATTTGACGGTTCAGCGTTTGCTCGGTGAATTCGAACAGATCAGCGGCAAAAAAATGGCCGATGACCGTGTCGTGCTTGGCTAAATGCTTATCATCGGAAACGCAATGGCGATATTCGCTGTTGCGTTTCTTCTATTATATAGAAGTCATTTTGCAGGTCAAAAATGGATTTGAGAGTTGGGCCGCAATCGTGTATAGTAGGCAAAGTGGAAAACACGGTTCGTCCAGGCGGCGGACGCGGGAAAGTCGAACATAAATCGTTGTTGCACCAAGCTGAGTAAAGACAGGAAAAGAAATAACTTTCTCTTGCATTTGCCCAGCTGTTTCGGTATAATATTGGATGTTGGTCTGTGACGTTGCGATGATGTGAGAGGTTGCCGACACACCCGGCCCCTTTGCCATGGGGCATGTGCCGGGTTTTCTCACGGAGTATGTCCGATAAGAAATTGGGCGATAGAAGGAGGGACTTATATGGCAAAGCAAAAGATTCGTATTCGCTTGAAAGCATACGATCACAGAATTCTTGATCAATCCGCTGAGAAAATCGTGGAAACAGCAAAACGTTCCGGTGCAGGCGTATCCGGGCCGATTCCGCTTCCTACGGAAAAGCAAATCATCACTATTCTCCGTGCGGTGCACAAGTACAAGGATTCCCGGGAGCAATTCGAAATGCGTACACATAAACGCTTGATCGATATTGTAAACCCAACGCCGCAAACGGTTGATGCGTTGATGCGCCTGGATTTACCATCCGGTGTAGATATCGAAATCAAACTGTAATAAGCATAACTGATCATTGAAAGGAAAAGAGGTGTCAACATGAAAGGTATCTTAGGGAAAAAACTTGGTATGACGCAAGTGTTTACCGCTGAGGGTAACGTCGTTCCAGTAACGGTTATCGAAGCTGGTCCTTGTGTAGTTCTCCAGAAGAAAGATCAAGAGAACGATGGTTATGAAGCCGTACAATTCGGTTTCTCCGATAAGAAAGAATCCAGAGCGATCAAGCCGGAAATCGGCCACGCGAAGAAAGCTAACACAGCTCCTAAGCGCTACGTTCGTGAGATTCGCGGAATTAACTTAGGCGAATATGAAGTTGGCCAAGAAGTGAAGGCTGATTTGTTTGCAGCAGGCGAGTTTGTTGACGTAACAGGTATTTCGAAAGGTAAAGGCTTCGCCGGCGTTATCAAACGTTGGGGACAAAGCACGGGCCCAATGGCTCACGGCTCCCGTTACCATCGTGGTCCTGGTTCCATGGGTTCGATTCAAGCGAACCGCGTACCAAAAGGCAAACACCTTCCTGGTCACATGGGTCATGAGACAGTTACGATCCAAAAACTCGAAATTATCCGTGTAGACGCTGAGCGCAATGTGATCCTTGTTAAAGGCTCCATTCCAGGTCCTAAAAACGGCTTCGTTAAAGTAAAACAAACAGTTAAGAACTAATTGCTTATAAAGAAAGGAGGAACAAGAAATGCCTAAAGTTACACTTTTCAACGTGAGCGGTTCTGAAGTTGGTCAAATCGAATTGGCAGACAGCGTATTCGGTATCCAACCAAACTCTCATGTTCTGCATAGCGCTGTAGTGCTTCAGCAAGCTGCTGAGCGCGCAGGCACGCACAAAACGAAAGGGCGCTCCGAAGTACGCGGCGGCGGTCGTAAACCTTGGAAACAAAAAGGTACTGGCCGTGCTCGTCAAGGTAGCATTCGTTCGCCACAATGGGTTGGCGGCGGTACAGTATTTGGACCGACTCCACGCTCTTATGGCTTCAAACTTCCGAAGAAGGTTCGCCGTCTGGCGATTAAATCCGCTTTGTCTTCCAAAGTGATTGCTAACGACATTGTCGTTCTTGATCAATTGGCATTCGCGGCTCCTAAAACGAAAGAATTTGCAGCAATCTTGAACAACCTGAAAGTTGATCGCAAAGCACTTGTTGTTTTGCCAGCTTATGATGACAATGTAGCATTGTCCGCTCGCAATATTCCAGGCGTGAAATTCGTCGCTGCTGACGGCATTAATGTTCTGGACGTATTGGTGCATGACAAGCTCATCATCACGAAAGAAGCGGTAGAGAAAGTACAGGAGGTGTTTGCATAATGAAAAATCCTCGCGATATTATCAAACGCCCTGTTATTACGGAGCGCACAAGTGACTTCATGGCGGTTAAACGCTATGTATTCGAAGTTGACCTTCGTGCGAACAAAACCGAAATTAAAGATGCTATCGAGCAAATCTTTAAAGTAAAAGTAACGAGCGTTAATACAATGCGTGTTGCCGGTAAGCCGAAACGCTACGGTAAATACAATGGCTATAGACCTGATTGGAAAAAAGCAATTGTTCAGCTTAGCGCTGACAGCAAAGAACTTGAATTCTTTGAAACGTCTGTATAGAAAAGGAGGGAATCTAAGTGCCAATTAAAAAGTACAAACCGACATCCCCGGCTCGTCGTAACATGTCCGTTTCGACTTTTGAAGAGATCACAACAAGCACGCCCGAGAAATCGTTGCTTGCTCCGCTTTTCAAAAAAGCTGGTCGCAATAACCAAGGTAAAATTACAGTTCGTCACCATGGCGGCGGACATAAACGTAAATACCGTATTATCGACTTCAAACGTACTAAAGATGGTGTTGTAGGTAAAGTAGCTTCGGTTGAATACGATCCGAACCGTACATCCAACATCGCTTTGATTCATTACCTCGATGGTGAGAAAGCTTACATTATCGCACCTAAAGGTCTGAAAGTCGGAGATCAAGTTGTTTCCGGACCGGAAGCTGATATCAAAATCGGCAACGCGTTGCCGCTTATCAACATTCCAGTGGGTACAGTTATCCACAACATCGAATTGAAACCAGGCAAAGGCGGACAATTGGTTCGTGCAGCTGGTACAGAAGCTCAACTTCTTGGTAAAGAAGGCGACTATGTATCCATTCGTCTGTCCTCCGGTGAAGTTCGTCGTATTCTGAGCACTTGCCGTGCAACAGTTGGTTCTGTTGGTAACGAAGATCACGAACTCGTGAAAATCGGTAAAGCCGGCCGTTCCCGTTGGATGGGCAAACGTCCTGAAGTTCGCGGCGTAGTAATGAACCCGAACGATCACCCACACGGTGGTGGTGAAGGCCGTGCTCCTATCGGTCGTAAATCCCCTATGTCTCCTTGGGGCAAACCGACTCTTGGTTACAAAACACGCAAGAAGAAAAAAGCATCAAGCCAATATATTATTCGTCGTCGCACGAAGTAATAATCGCTTGTTTGCAAGCTGCGTGACCAACGGTCGCGCTACGTTTCCGCGAAGGGAGGACTCCAAATGGGTCGCAGTTTGAAAAAAGGTCCGTTTATTGACGGCCACCTGCTTAAAAAAGTCGAGGAATTGAACGAGAACAACAAAAAAGTCGTGATCAAGACTTGGTCCCGTCGCTCGACAATTTTCCCACAATTCATCGGTCACACTATTGCAGTCTATGACGGCCGCAAGCATGTACCGGTATATGTAACGGAAGATATGGTTGGACACAAGTTTGGTGAGTTTGCACCAACTCGTACCTATAAAGGCCATGACGATGACAGAAAGACAGGCAAAAGATAATTTGCCTAGAACATTTTTTTATGTATGAGAGGAGGTTCATCCATGCCAGAAGCTAAAGCGCACGCTAATTTCGTACGCATTGCTCCTCGTAAAGCACAGCTGGTTGCGGACTTGATCCGTGGCAAGCAAGTAGGTGAAGCGATCGCGATTTTGCGTCATACACCGAAATCTGCTTCCCCAATCCTGGAGAAGTTGCTGAACTCTGCTATTGCTAACGCTGAGCATAACTACCAATTGGACGTGAACAAACTGGTTATCACGCAAGCATTCGTGAACCAAGGTCCGACAATGAAACGTTTCCGCCCTCGTGCAATGGGACGTGCAAGCCGGATCAACAAAAGAACCAGCCACATCACATTGGTTGTATCTGAAAAATAAGGAGGGATAACGTGTGGGTCAAAAGGTAAATCCGGTCGGTCTTCGTATCGGGATTATCCGTGATTGGGAATCCAAATGGTACGCTGGCAAAGACTTCGGCGATCTTCTGTTGGAAGACGTGAAAATTCGTGAATACCTGAAGAACAAACTGAAGGATGCAGCAGTATCCCACATCGAGATCGAGCGCGCGGCTAACCGCGTTAACGTAACGATTAACACTGCTAAGCCAGGCATGGTTATCGGCAAAGGCGGTTCTGAAGTAGAAAGCCTGCGTACGGAGCTTGGCAAAATCACTAAAGGCAAAAAAGTTCACATCAACATTTCCGAAATCAAACAAGCAGATCTGGACGCTATTCTTGTAGCTGAAAGCATCGCGCAACAACTGGAGCGTCGTGTTTCTTTCCGTCGTGCTTTGAAACAAGCGATCCAACGTTCGATGCGCGCAGGCGCTAAAGGGATCAAGACTGCTGTCAGCGGTCGTCTCGGCGGTGCTGAAATTGCTCGTTCGGAAGGCTACAGCGAAGGTACAGTACCGCTTCATACGCTGCGTGCAGATATCGATTATGGCACAGCTGAAGCACATACAACTTACGGCCGTATCGGCGTAAAAGTATGGATCTACCGCGGTGAAGTCCTTCCAGCTAAGAAGAAAGCTCCCCAGGAAGGAGGCAACTAATCATGTTGGTACCAAAACGTGTCAAACATCGTAAGCAACAACGCGGAAGCATGAGAGGTCGTGCTAAAGGCGGCACTGAAGTAGCTTTCGGCGAATACGGCTTGCAAGCTCTTGAACCAACTTGGATTACGAACCGTCAAATTGAAGCGGCTCGTATCGCAATGACTCGTTATATCAAACGTGGCGGTAAAGTGTGGATTAAAATTTTCCCACATAAACCGATCACTCAAAAGCCTCTCGAAGTTCGGATGGGTAGCGGTAAAGGTAACGTAGAGAAATGGGTTGCAGTCGTGAAACCAGGCAAGATCATGTTTGAACTGGCTGGTGTTTCCGAAGAAGTCGCTCGTGAAGCGATGCGCCTCGCGTCCCACAAACTGCCGATCAAAACGAAGTTCGTGAAACGCGAAGAAGTAGGTGGTGAAGCAAATGAAAGCTAGTGAATTTCGCAACCTAACCTCTGCTGAGATTGAACAAAAAATCGCTGGTTTTAAAGAAGAGCTTTTCAACCTTCGTTTCCAATTGGCTACTGGCCAACTGGAAAGCCCGACACGTATTCGTGACGTGCGCAAGAACATCGCTCGCGCTAAAACCATTTTGCATGAAAGACAACTCGGTATCAGCAGCTAATTAGCTGTCCTTGACTTAGGGTTACCAAGGTTTAAGGAAGGAGGAAGAACATGAGCGAACGCAATGCCCGCAAAGTTCAAATCGGTAAAGTCGTTAGCGATAAAATGGACAAAACAATCGTAGTTGCTGTTGAAACATACAAAAAACACGATTTGTACCATAAACGCATCAAATACACGAAAAAGTTCAAAGCGCATGATGAGAACAATCAAGCGAAAATTGGCGACATCGTGAAAATCATGGAGACTCGTCCGCTTTCGAAAGACAAACGCTTCAGACTCGTAGAAGTTGTAGAAGTAGCGGTTGTTCTTTAAGAAGTAGTACAGTCTAAGAGCATTTTCCCGGAAGGAGGACGTTGAAATGATTCAACCATTTACTCGTTTGCGTGTTGCGGACAACTCCGGCGCTAAAGAATTGATGTGTATTCGTGTTCTTGGCGGTACTGGACGTCGCGTAGGCGCTATCGGCGACCTGATCGTATGTTCCGTGAAACAAGCAACACCAGGCGGCGTTGTCAAAAAAGGCGACGTTGTTAAAGCAGTTATCGTTCGTACGAAGCGTGCGGTTCGTCGTAAAGACGGTTCTTACATCGCATTCGATGAGAACGCAGCTGTAATCGTTAAGGAAGACAAAAGCCCGCGCGGTACTCGTATCTTTGGACCTGTTGCCCGTGAGCTTCGCGATAAAGATTTCATGAAAATCGTATCGCTTGCACCAGAGGTTATCTAATATAGTCCCTTAAAGGGTCGCAATAGCTTGATTATCAAGCATGCAGGAGGTGTAACTCATGCCAAGGCTGAAAAAAATTCTTGAATCGCATAACAACAAGCTGCACGTCAAAAAAGACGACAAGGTTATTGTCATCTCCGGTAAGGATAAAGGCAAACAAGGTCGTGTAATCGCTGCGTATCCGCGTGAAAACCGCGTTCTCGTAGAAGGCGTCAACTTTGTTAAGAAACATACTCGTCCGTCCCAAGTGAATCCACAAGGCGGAATTATCGAGCAAGAAGCGCCGATCCACGTTTCCAACGTGATGCACATTGATCCGAAGAGCGGCAAAGTAACTCGTATCGGATACAAAGTGCTGGACAACGGCAAAAAAGTTCGGTACGCAAAACGTTCCGGCGAAGTGATCGACTAATCGTTACTGTAGGAAAGGAGGTCCATAAATAATGGCAGCAAGATTGAAAGATAAATTTCTTAACGAAATTACGCCTGCATTGATGCAGAAGTTTAACTATACGACTGTAATGCAAGTGCCGAAGATCGAGAAAGTTGTCATCAACATGGGTGTTGGCGAAGCGGTTGCTAACTCCAAAGTGCTTGATGTCGCTGTCGACGAACTTCGTCAAATTTCCGGTCAAAAGCCGGTTGTAACTCGTGCGAAGAAGTCCATCGCGGGCTTTAAACTTCGTGAGAACATGCCAATCGGGGTTAAAGTTACACTGCGCGGCGAGCGCATGTACTACTTCCTTGACAAGCTGTTCAACATCTCGCTTCCACGCGTACGTGACTTCCGCGGTGTATCGACGAAAGCATTCGACGGTCGCGGTAACTATACGCTTGGCCTGAAAGAGCAACTGATCTTCCCAGAGATCGAGTATGATAAAGTTGATAAAGTTCGTGGTATGGACATCGTCATCGTCACGACGGCAAAAACGGACGAAGAATCTCGTGAACTGCTTACCCAAATGGGCATGCCGTTCGCGAAGTAATCCACTTCTAGGAGGTGTAATACCAAGTGGCAAAAACTTCGATGAAAGTGAAGCAACAACGTACACCGAAATTTAAAGTGCGTGCCTATACGCGCTGTGAACGTTGCGGCCGTCCGCACTCTGTTTTGCAAAAGTTTAAAATTTGCCGGATTTGTTTCCGCGAATTAGCATACAAAGGCCAGATTCCTGGCGTTAAAAAAGCAAGCTGGTAATCAGCCTAGTTCGGGAAGGAGGTTAACACAAATGGTTATGTCTGATCCGATTGCAGATATGCTGACGCGCATTCGCAACGCGAATGTTGTTCGTCACGAAACCGTGGAATTGCCCGCTTCGAAAGTTAAGAAGCAAATCGCAGAAATTCTGAAACGCGAGGGCTTCATCCGCGATGCTGAATATATCGAAGACAACAAACAAGGGATCATCCGTATTTTCTTGAAATACGGCCCTAACCAAGAGCGCGTCATCACTGGTTTGAAACGTATCTCTAAACCAGGTCTGCGCGTTTATACAAAATCGACTGAAATCCCACGCGTTTTGGGTGGCCTTGGAATTGCTATCATTTCCACATCCAAAGGGATTATGACCGATAAAGAAGCACGCCAAGGCAAAGCAGGCGGCGAAGTCGTTTGCTACGTTTGGTAATTAACTAGTCACAAGATTGGAGGTGTAACAATGTCCCGTATTGGTCGTAAACCGATCCAAGTGCCAGCAGGCGTTAGCATTAACTTGGATAACTCGGTTATTACTGTAAAAGGACCGAAAGGATCGCTTACTCGCGAAATTCACAAAGATATGAAAGTGAACGTTGCTGAGAACGAGATCGTAATCGAACGTCCTTCCGATAATAAATTGCATCGTTCTTTGCACGGCACAACTCGCAGCGTCATCGCTAACATGGTGAGCGGCGTTACTGAAGGCTTCTCGAAAAACTTGGAGCTGGTAGGCGTAGGTTACCGTGCGAACAAAACTGGCGATAAGATCGTTCTTAACGTTGGTTATTCCCACCCAGTGGAGATTGCACCTGAAGCCGGTATTGAGTTCGAAGTTCCAGCGAACACGAAAATCACTGTTCGCGGTATCGACAAAGAGCGCGTAGGCGCTGTTGCTGCTCAAATCCGTTCCGTACGTGAACCAGAACCTTACAAAGGTAAAGGTATCAAGTATGAAGGCGAACGCATCATCCGCAAAGAAGGTAAAGCTGGTAAGAAGAAATAAGCAGTCTGATTGGGCTGCTTAAAATAGCGGTATAAGGCAGAAGGAAAGGAGTGAACCTTGAATGATTACGAAAAGCGATAAAAACAAGGCTCGTCTGAAAAGACACTTGCGTGTTCGTAAAAAAATCAACGGAACGACTGCTCGTCCACGTCTCTCTGTATTCCGTTCGGCTAAGCATATCTATGCTCAACTGATCGATGATGTACAAGGCGTAACAATTGCTTCCGCGTCCACACAGGACAAAGAACTGGCAGCGTCGATCGGCAACGGAGGCAGCGTTGAAGCTGCTCGTAAAGTCGGAGAATTGATTGCACAACGTGCTCAAGCGAAAGGGTTGACCCAAATCGTATTTGACCGTGGTGGTTACTTGTATCATGGCAGAATTCAGGCGCTTGCTGAGGCAGCACGCGAAGCTGGTCTGGAATTCTAGTCGAATTTACTTATAAGGAGGTTAATCGACTTGCGTGTAGATCCAAATACGTTAGAACTGACTGAAAAAGTTGTCCATATCAACCGTGTTGCTAAAGTTGTTAAGGGCGGACGTCGTTTCAGCTTTAGTGCGCTCGTAGTTGTCGGCGACGGCAATGGCTATGTAGGCGCAGGGATCGGTAAAGCGGGCGAAGTACCTGATGCGATTCGCAAAGGTATCGAAGACGCTAAGAAAAACCTGATCCACGTTCCACTCGTTGGAACAACAATTCCACATCTTGTAGTTGGACACTTCGGTGCAGGGGAAGTTCTCCTGAAACCGGCTTCCAAAGGTACAGGTGTTATCGCCGGCGGTCCTGTTCGTGCAGTCCTCGAACTTGCTGGTGTAGGCGATATCTTGACGAAATCCCTTGGTTCTTCGAACTCCATGAACATGGTTAACGCAACGCTTGAAGGTCTTTCCCGCCTGAAGCGCGCGGAAGATGTTGCGAAGCTTCGTGGCAAAACTGTCGAAGAGCTGTTAGGTTAAGGAGGGGAATAGGATGGCAAAATTGCAAATCACCCTCGTTCGCAGTTTGATCGGCCGCAACGAGAAACAACGTGCAACTGTTGAATCCTTCGGTTTGAAGAAAATTCACCAATCCGTTGTTTTGAATGACAGCGCTGCTGTTCGCGGCATGGTTAACGCTGTTAGCCACTTGGTTAAAGTTGAAGAAGTGTAAGCAAAACGCTTGCTATAAGAAATAAATAAGGAGGTGCAAGAACGATGAAATTGCATGAACTCGCACCAGCACCAGGCTCCACGCAAGTGGGTAAGCGTAAAGGTCGCGGTATTGGCTCCGGCAATGGTAAAACTGCAGGTCGTGGTCATAAAGGTCAAAATGCTCGTTCCGGCGGCGGTGTACGTCCTGGTTTCGAGGGTGGCCAAAACCCATTGTACCGTCGTTTGCCGAAACGTGGTTTCAATAACCGTTTCCGCACGGAATATGCTATCGTGAACATTGAAGAATTGAATAACTTTGCAGCAGGTACCGAAGTTACTCCTGAAGTTCTTATTGAGCAAGGGATCATCAAAAATCCTTTGGCGGGCATTAAGATTTTGGGTAATGGCGAAATTAAGGTTCAATTGACTGTTAAAGCAAACAAGTTCTCTCAATCTGCGGTAGAGAAAATCCAGGCTGCCGGCGGTAAAACCGAGGTGATCTAATTGTTTAACACCGTGTCCAACATTTGGAAAGTGGCGGATTTGCGCAGGCGGATCCTCTTTACCCTTTTCATTCTGCTTGTTTATCGCATCGGAGCATTTATTCCGGCGCCAGGCGTTAACAAAGATGTATTCAAACAGATTGACCAAACCGGTGTGAATCTGTTCGGTTTGCTTAACACGTTCTCCGGCGGGGCTCTGTTCCAATTCTCGATCTTTGCGATCGGTATCGCTCCATACATCACAGCTTCGATCATCGTGCAGCTGTTATCGATGGACGTTATTCCTAAATTCGCTGAATGGGCGAAGGAAGGCGAGAACGGGAAGAAGAAACTCGCGCAGATTACACGTTACGGCACGGTAATCCTTGGTTTATTGCAAGGTTTTGCAACAGCAATTGGCTTCAATCGTCAATACAACTACGAAATGGTTCCTGGTGCGAATTTTGTAGATTACTTGCTTATCGCTATCGTTTTGACAGCGGGCGTATCATTCCTGATGTGGCTTGGTGAGCAAATTACAGAGCGTGGTATCGGCAACGGTATCTCGATTCTGATCTTTGCCGCTATCGCAGCAAGCATTCCGCAACATATTCGTACGATTTACCAAACGGAGTTTTCTGACTCAGATGCCAACTTGTTCTGGGGCATCGGCAAGATGGTATTAATCGCTGTAGCGATTATACTGATCATTGTTGGTGTAATCTTCGTACAACAAGGGATCCGTAAAATCCCGGTTCAATACGCTAAACGCGTAGTTGGTCGGAAAATGTATGGCGGTCAATCGACTCACATACCAATGAAGGTGAACGGTGCAGGTGTTATTCCGGTCATTTTCGCAATCTCGTTATTGATGTTCCCGGCAACAATTGCTCAATTCTGGAACGGTGCAGCTTGGGCAGATTGGATCACGCAGAACTTAACTTATACCAAACCGCTTGGTATGGTACTTTATGTCTTGCTGATTATCGGGTTCACGTTCTTCTATACATTCGTACAGATCAATCCGGTTCAAATGGCGGATCAGATGAAGAAGAACGGTGGTTACATCCCAGGCATTCGTCCTGGCAAACCAACGTCCTCTTATTTGACTCGCGTATTGTCGCGGATTACGCTGACGGGTGCGATTTTCCTGGCCGTTATCTCCTTGTTGCCAGTGGTATTCGGCGAAATCGCCGGATTGCCTGCTTCGGTAAGACTTGGCGGTACCTCGCTTCTTATCGTTATCGGTGTTGCACTTGATACGATGAAGCAAATCGAGAGCCAGTTGATAAAACGCCATTACAAAGGGTTTATCAATAAATAACAATAGGTTCCGACCGGGATTCCGTAACGTCGCTCGCATGCGATGGACGGAACCCGCACGAGCCTATTGTGCTTAAAAGCGAGGAAGACGGAATGAACATTTTATTCATGGGTCCTCCGGGGGCCGGTAAAGGGACGCAAGCAGAACGCATCATTGAAGAGTTTGGCATTCCGCATATCTCGACAGGCGATGCATTCCGTCTTGCGATGAAACAGGGGACTCCGCTAGGTCTCAAAGCGAAAGAGTTTGTCGATCAAGGGCTGCTCGTTCCCGATGAGATTACGAACGGTATTGTCAAAGAACGTCTTGCTCAAGACGATTGCAATAAAGGTTTCTTGCTCGATGGTTTTCCACGTACGCTGCAGCAAGCCGAAGCGCTTGATGTTATGCTGACTGAATTGAACCGCGGCATTGACCATGTTGTTAATTTGAAAGTTGACCGCGGCTTGTTGCTTGCCCGTCTGACTGGCAGACGCATCTGTAAAGCTTGCGGATCGACATACCATGTAATGTTCAACCCACCGAAACAAGAAGGCGTCTGCGACAAATGCGGCGGCGAATTGTACCAACGGTCGGATGACACGGAAGAGAAAGTCGGAACGCGTCTTGACGAGTATATCTCGAAAACCGCGCCGCTTCTTGACTACTACAATGGTAAAGGTCTACTTCGCGAAGTCGACGGCGAGAAGGAAATCGATACGGTTACAGCCGAGATTGTTTCCTGCTTGCGAGGTTCATTGTAATGATCATTTGCAAATCCGATTCGGAGCTGCGATATATGAGGGAAGCCGGCCGCATTGTAGCGGAGACGCATCGGATGATGGCTGAAGCGGTAAAGCCCGGGGTTACGACCCAGGAGCTCGATCAGCTAGCTGAAGCGTATATCCGTAGCCAAGGCGCTGAGCCATCCTTCAAAGGTTACAATGGTTTTCCTGCCAGCATTTGCGCTTCTGTAAATGACGAGCTGGTTCACGGTTTTCCCGGACCTCGTAAGTTGAACGAAGGCGATATTATAAGCATCGACATTGGAGCGCAGTACAATGGCTATCATGGCGACTCGGCCTGGACTTATCCGGTCGGCAACGTATCGGATGAAGTCAAGCGGTTGCTTGAGGTGACAGAGGAGTCTCTGTACGCAGGGATTAATCTTGTTCGCCCAGATGTTCGTTTATTTACAATATCGCATGCGGTTCAACAGGTTGCCGAAGCGGCGGGCTTTTCGATTGTACGGGAATTTGTCGGACACGGTATTGGCAAGGACCTCCACGAGGAACCGCAAATTCCGAATTACGGCATTCCGGATCGCGGGCCGCGTCTTAAGCCAGGGATGGTGCTTTGCATCGAGCCTATGGTCAACATCGGCGAACGTTACGTTCGTACGCTTGAAGACAATTGGACGGTCGTAACGGAAGACGGCTCCTGGTGCGCTCACTTCGAGCACACGGTTGCCGTAACGGAGGACGGATTCGAAATTTTGACGAAACTACCGAAGTCGGTGTAATCTGTTATGGATAAACAACCGCACATCGGTCAAATCGTTAAGGTGCTTCGGGGCAAAGATGAGAACAGCTATGCTGTTATTATTGACATTGTTGACGAACGCTTCGTTCTGATCGTCGATGGCGACAAACGCAGGTTTGATCAACCGAAGAAAAAGAACGTTCTGCATCTCGAGTTACAACCCGCTATAAGCAGCGAAGTTACAAGCAGCTTGCTTGAAACGGGCAGGGTGACCAATGCCAAGTTACGTTATGTGATTCAGAAGTACGCACATGCGAAAGGAGAATGACGGTGGCTAAGGAAGACGTCATTGAGGTCGAAGGTACGGTAATCGAACCGCTGCCGAATGCCATGTTCAAGGTGGAGCTGGAGAACGGTCATCAAATTCTCGCACATGTTTCCGGTAAGCTCAGAATGCATTTTATCCGTATTCTGACAGGAGACAAAGTGGTTATACAGTTATCGCCTTATGATTTATCAAGAGGGCGCATCACCTATCGGAAGTAGACCGCCCGCGGTATACTTGCGAAGGATTCGGGAGGTAATTCACAATGAAGGTTAGACCTTCGGTAAAGCCGATTTGCGAAAAATGCAAAGTCATTCGTCGTAAAGGCAACGTTATGGTAATTTGTGAAAATCCGAAACACAAACAAAAACAAGGATAGAAGGAGGGACAACGGCCTATGGCACGTATAGCTGGTGTAGACTTGCCGCGTGATAAACGCGTCGAAATCGCCCTGACATACATTTTCGGGATTGGCAAAACAACTTCGCAAAAACTCTTGAGCTCTGCTGGCGTTAACGCTGACACTCGTGTTCGCGATCTGACAGAAGACGAACTCGCGAAATTGCGCGAAGCAATTGACAAATCCGTTAAAGTGGAAGGCGACCTGCGTCGTGAAATTTCGCTTAACATTAAACGCCTGATCGAGATCGGTTGCTACCGTGGTGTTCGTCACCGTCGTGGCTTGCCTGTTCGCGGTCAACGTACGAAAACAAACGCTCGTACGCGTAAAGGTCCTCGTCGGACTGTAGCTAACAAGAAGAAATAATAAAGGGGTGAAATAGGGCAATGGCTAAACCTAAAAAAGTCGTTCGTACAAAACGTCGTGACCGGAAAAATATTGAGTCGGGCGTAGCGCACATCCGTTCGACATTCAATAACACGATCGTAACGATCACTGACCCTCATGGCAACGCAATCTCTTGGGCAAGCTCCGGTAACCTGGGCTTCAAGGGTTCGCGTAAATCCACGCCTTTCGCAGCACAAATGGCAGCTGAAGCAGCAGCTAAAGCAGCGATGGAGCATGGCATGAAAGCTGTTGAGGTTATGGTTAAAGGTCCTGGCGCAGGCCGCGAAGCAGCAATTCGTTCGCTTCAAGCAGCTGGTCTGGAAGTTAACCTGATTAAAGACGTAACGCCAGTTCCTCACAACGGATGCCGTCCGCCGAAACGTCGTCGCGTATAGTTGGATCCGCTGTGGTATCAAATAACAACAACTTGTGAATAATGGTTGTGAAGGTTTGGCATACTACGAGATTTGACTACACAATACGAATGGTAACGGAGCGACGTTTGAAGGAGGGTACTATTAGTGATTGAGATCGAAAAGCCGAAAATCGAGACCGTAGATTTGAATGAGGATGGAACATACGGGCGTTTCGTAGTAGAACCGCTTGAGCGTGGATATGGCACGACGCTTGGAAATTCGCTTCGCCGAATTTTGTTGTCCTCGCTGCCGGGCGCGGCAGTAACATCCGTTCAGATCGACGGAGTGCTTCACGAGTTCTCTACGGTTCCAGGAGTGATCGAGGACGTAACTGAGATCATTCTGAACTTGAAAGGCCTCTCGTTGAAAATCCACTCCGATGAAGAAAAGGTGCTGGAAATCGACGCTGAAGGCGAAGGAATCGTTACGGCAGGGGATATTCGAGCTGACAGCGATGTCGAGATTTTGAACCCTGATCTTCACATCGCCACCTTGGCCTCCGGCGCGCGGCTCCATTTGCGAATTTTTGCCAATCGCGGACGTGGTTACGTCCAGGCGGACCGTAACAAACGGGACGATCAACCGATTGGGGTTATTCCCGTTGATTCGATTTACACGCCAATTACCCGTGTCAATTACAGCGTTGAAAATACCCGCGTTGGTCAAGTAACCAACTACGACAAGCTCACCCTTGAAGTATGGACTGACGGCAGTATTAGACCGGAAGAGGCTGTAAGCCTTGGCGCTAAAATTTTGACAGAGCATTTGGACCTGTTCGTCGGATTGACCGATGAAGCCAAAGACGCGGAAATCATGGTTGAGAAGGAAGAGGACAAGAAGGAGAAAGTTCTTGAGATGACTATCGAAGAACTGGATCTTTCCGTACGTTCCTACAACTGCTTGAAACGTGCAGGCATTAACACTGTTCAAGAGCTGATTACGAAATCCGAAGAGGACATGATGAAGGTTCGTAACTTGGGCCGTAAATCCCTTGAGGAAGTTCAGGAAAAGCTCGAAGAGCTTGGTCTTGGCCTTCGCATGGAAGAGTAGAATCTTGAGCATCTAGAACAGACTTTAGGCAAGGGAGGGGAAATCAAGATGGCATATCAAAAATTGGGCCGTGACGCTAGCGCGCGGAAAGCATTGTTCCGCGACCTCGTTACTGACCTGTTCCTGTATGAGCGCATTCAAACAACAGAAGCTAAAGCGAAAGAGGTTCGTTCGATCGCTGAAAAACTGATCACGAAAGCGAAAAAAGGTGACTTGCACGCTCGTCGTCAAGTAGCTGCATACGTTCGTCGTGAAACTGTTGATGGAGAGCAAGATGCAATCCAAAAGCTGTTCTCCGAGCTGGCCACCCGTTACTCGGAACGTGCGGGCGGATACACACGGATTTTGAAACTGGGACCTCGCCGTGGCGACGCTGCGCCTATGGTGTACCTGGAACTGGTTGACCGTGCGTAACACAAGCGTAATCAGCTCGCCGCTTTAAGCGGTTGAGCTACGTTTCGCGGTGAGAAAGGGTGGACCCTTGAGGCCACCTTTTTTTATTGCCTGCATTGGAAGGGTATGCTCTGGCATTTGTGTGCTGCGTAAAAGGTTTGGACCTCCGATCGCTGTTGTTATCGAATTTCTTCATTTCTACTCGCTTAAGCGGTTGAAATTCGATAACAAAGGCGAACGCTGCGCTTCTCCGGCTCAAACCTTTTACTCCGCCCACAGGCCAGAGCACTTCCACAGACAAGCAAGAAAAAGAGAGGCCGAAAAGGGGCCAACCTTTTATGATTTAAGGGGATTGAATGTTAATTACATGTGTTATTAACATATGGGGGAGGTGGTGAAGGATGAGGAATATAGCAGTGACGGTAAGCTACGACGGGACGGACTTTAACGGGTTCCAGTCTCAACCGTACGGACGGACCATCCAGCAGGAAATCGAACTGGCCATCAATAAGCTGACCGGTGAGGATATTATTATTCTCGGATCGGGCAGAACGGATGCCGGCGTGCATGCCATGGGACAAGTGTTCAACTTTCTGACGGAATCTGCGATTCCGGCGGAGCGCTGGGCCATTGCCCTGAATACACGCCTGCCGAAGGATATTGTTATTCTCGAAGCGCATGAAGTGCCGGAAGCTTTTCACTCACGGCGCTGCGCGAAGCGGAAGACATATCGCTACACGATTGATACGGGGAAGTTTCCGGATGTGTTCTGCCGCCGTTATGCGTTTCATCATCCTACATCGCTTAATGTCGAAGCCATGCAGAAGGGACTTAGCTTCCTTGTGGGGGAACATGACTTCACTTCATTTACGTCCATACACTCGACTAAGCCGCATCATGTACGGACCATCTACGAAGCTTATCTCGAGCGTGAAGGACAAATGCTCCATATGTATATGACCGGCAATGGATTTCTTTATAACATGATCAGAATTGTGATGGGCACGCTGCTTCATGTCGGCCATGGGAAGCTCAAGCCGGAAGATATGGCGCGCATATTGGAAGGCCGTAAACGGTCTCTCGCTGGTCCAACAGCGATGCCTCACGGTCTGATGCTGATGAAGGTTGAATATCCGGATGAAATGCAAATTAACATTTAATAACTTCTTGATTTAGGCCATTATCTATAGTAGAATATAACTTGTGCTTTCTTAGTGGCTATCCCACAGCCCCGACTGAGACTGACACAAACTTGGCATGCAACACCTGATATAACTAATGAATCAAAACGTGAAACGTTGTTTAATAAAACTTTAACTGTAATGGAAATAAGGAGGATCATCCATGCGTACTACGTATATGGCTAAGCCAAATGAAGTTGAGCGCAAATGGCACATCATCGATGCTGCTGGTAAAACGCTTGGCCGTCTGGCTACTGAAGCTGCTAGCCTGATCCGCGGCAAGCACAAACCGCAATTCACTCCTCACGTTGATACTGGTGACTTCGTTATCGTAATCAACGCTGATAAAGTTGTTCTGACTGGTAAGAAAATGCAAAACAAAATGTACTATCGTCACTCGGGCTACTCTGGCGGTTTGAAAGTAACGCCAGCTCACGAAATGATCGCTAAAAAAGCTGATCGCGCTATCGAACTGGCTGTTCACGGCATGCTGCCAAAAACTCGCCAAGGTAACGCAATGAAGCTTAGACTTAAAGCATACGCTGGTTCGGAGCATCCGCATCAAGCACAAAATCCAGAAGTTTACGAACTTCGCGGCTAATAAGGGGAGGACAGTTTCATGGCACAAGTACAATACTATGGAACCGGTCGTCGTAAACACTCTGTTGCACGTGTACGTCTGGTGCCAGGTGAAGGACGAATCATTGTTAATAAACGCGACCTGAACGAATACTTTGGTCTGGAAACTTTGAAGCTGATTGTTAAGCAGCCATTGGTTCTGACTGAAACATTGAATAACTACGACGTTATCGTAATCGCTAACGGCGGCGGTATGTCTGGTCAAGCTGGCGCTATCCGCCACGGTATCTCCCGCGCTCTGCTGAAAGCAGACCCTGAGTTCCGTCCAGCTCTGAAACGTGCTGGCTTCCTGACTCGTGACCCACGTATGAAAGAACGTAAAAAATACGGTCTTAAAGCGGCTCGTCGCGCGCCACAATTCTCGAAACGTTAATCTTTGTATGGAACACCTTCTCCGCCTCGCGGAGAGGGTGTTTTTTTGTTACTCTATACTGTGCTTTTATTTCATTCGCAAAACGTATGCTGCCCCTCTTAAGGACGGCGCAGCCGTTTATGCTTGTTAGTAAGGCAAATATGCTTGGATGAATAACCAAGCTGTCAGAACTTTATTTCATTTTGGTGAAAACTTATTATTGATCATTTACACGTTAGAACGTATACTCTTCTTAATAGCATATGAACGTACTTGGAGTTACAAATGGAGGGCATAACCATGAACCTGTTTGAAAAAGAAGCATTGGTAAAACAAAAAGCAGAAGAGCTTGAAAATGCGACGCCTGAAGAAATTTTGGCTTATGCAGTTGAAACTTTCCCTAAAATTACGTTTGCATGCAGCTTTGGTGCTGAGGACGTTGTAATTGTAGATATGTTGCAAAAGATAAGCCCCAAGACAGATATTTTCTATCTGGATACAGATTTTCATTTTAAAGAAACCTATGAGACCCGTGACCGTATGGTGGAGCGCTATCCCGGCATTCCATTCGTTGAAGTTAAACCATTGATTACCCCTGAGGAGCAAGCGGAACAGCATGGTCCAGAGTTGTGGAAATCCGATGCTAATGCTTGCTGCAATATCCGTAAAGTAGAGCCGCTGACAAGAACTTTGGCCCGATATGATGCGTGGATTACGGGTATTCGTCGTGATCAGGCTCCAACTCGTGCGAATGCTAAGAAAGTGGAGTACGACACCAAGTTTGGGCTCATTAAATTTAATCCGATTGCAGGCTGGACTTCGGAAGATGTTTGGAACTACATTCGCGAGAATAACGTTATCTATAACCCGCTGCATGATCAGAACTACCCGAGCATTGGCTGCGAGTATTGTACACGCAAGGTAATGCCTGGCGAAGACCCGCGTGCAGGACGTTGGTCCGGTCAAGAGAAAACAGAATGCGGTTTGCATAAATAGGATATAGAAAGCTTGTTCATCATAAACAACCTCCTCGTCCCATATAAATGATTAAGAGATCATTTGTAGAGAGCGAGGTGGTTTTTTTATGCGCCGAAAACGACTGGTCGTCTGGATGACCTACAAGGGAGCACTTCGCATCGCGGCTGGCATGGCTGCGCTTGTGTTGACCTGGATAATACTTACGCAAGGCGGAGAGCCTGTATCACGCACCTGGTCTTATTGGACGCTGCCTTTATCGGGGAAGACAATTGCGATTGATGCAGGGCACGGCGGTGTTGACGGCGGTGCGGTAAGCAAGGAAGGGGTTGTCGAGAAGGATTTAAATCTGGCGATTGCCTTATATCTCAGGGATTATTTGCAGCAGGCAGGCGCTATTGTTCTTCTGACCAGGGAAGGGGATTATGATCTGGCGGATCAGGGTACAAAAGGGTATTCAAAGCGCAAGACGGAGGATCTGATGCAGCGGGTGGCTAACATTAAGGAAAGTAAGCCAAGCCTTGTTGTGAGCATCCACATGAACAGTATTCCATCTGCCAAATGGTCAGGAGCCCAAACATTTTTTAACCCGGCTAATCATTCGGACAACCAGGTACTGGCTACATTTATTCAGAATGAGATCCGTCGTAACCTGGAGAATACGAGCCGGGTAGCCGTGAAGGACAAAAATAATGTGTATCTTCTTAAAGCTTTGGAGGATATCCCTACAGCGCTTGTTGAGGTGGGGTTCCTGTCTAATCCCGGTGAAGCCGCGAGACTGGCCGATTCGAATTATCAGCGTCAGGTGGCCGCTTCGATCTATCAGGGCATTCTCCGTTATACTTCAGGGGAGAAGCTGAGTGCCGATACAGCGTCGGATGGATCGGCAGACATGGAGTCAGAGCCGACTAATTAACCTTGTCCCGCTTAATATGCTATAATCATTATAAATAAGCAGTTACCATAACGCTTACACCTACAACTACTCTCTTACATAAAGGTGGGACTCATTCATGTTGACACGTGAACAAGCTCTGGAGGCCGTCGGTTCTGTGACGGCCCAATATAGCGCGGACGCCGCTTCTGTCCGCGATGTTGTTGTGAAGGAGCGTCAAGTATCGATGACGGTCCTTACGGCCAGCGAGGAGATTCGCCCCTCGCTGGAAGCCGCGCTGCGCGAAGCGCTCGCGCGGGCTGGCGCCGAAACCGTGCATTGCCGGTTTCGTGCGCTGGAGGGCGGCGCAGGCGCAGCTGCCGCGCCGCAAGGGCAGGCTGGCGGCAAGGCGCAGCCAGCCGCAGGCCAAGGCAACGGCCCCGTACAAGGGCACGGGGCCGGGCTCGATAACCCGCTGCTTGATCCTGGCAGCGGGGTGCAGTTCATCGCCGTCGCCAGCGGCAAGGGCGGCGTCGGCAAATCGACGGTGACCGTCAATCTCGCGGTCGCCTTAGCCCGCAAAGGCAAACGCGTCGGGATCATCGACGCGGACATTTACGGCTTCAGCGTGCCGGATATGATGGGCATCGAGACACGTCCTGAGATTGTGAACGAACGGGTTATCCCGATCGAGCGATTTGGCGTCAAAGTTATGTCGATGGGCTTTTTTGTCGAAGATAACAGCCCGATCGTATGGCGCGGACCGATGCTGGGCAAGATGCTTCGCAACTTTTTTGCCGAGATTGAATGGGGCGAGCTGGATTACCTGCTGCTTGACCTGCCTCCGGGTACGGGCGATGTAGCATTGGATGTCCACCAGATCATCCCGCAAAGCAAGGAAATCATCGTTACGACGCCTCATGCCACAGCTGCGTTTGTAGCTGCGCGCGCGGGTGCGATGGCCATTAAGACCAACCATGAGATTATTGGCGTGGTTGAGAATATGTCGTATTACAAATGCAGCAAATGCGGCGAACCAGAGTATATCTTTGGCCGCGGCGGCGGCGCTCGTCTGGCAGAATCTCTGCATGCCGAACTGCTCGCACAGATTCCGCTCGGACAGCCGGATAACCATATTTCCGAGCCTGACTTCTCGCCTTCGGTCTACAAAGCCGAATCCGAAACAGGCGGATTGTACCTCGATATCGCCGAGCAGGTCATCCAAAAATGCGGACGTTAAAATAAAGAAAGCCCGGGCAGGGAAGAGAGCGTTTAAGCTCTCAATCCTGACCCGGGCTTTTTACAAATGTTCAATACTGCTTCGAGGAAGCATAGCTGGAAGCTGTTTACGTTTGATCAGTATTGCATGTTAAGTTGAGGATTCCTGATCACCTTCACCTTCACCGCTGCTTTCATCACTTTGCTTCTCTTCTTCAGGGGAACCACCCTCATCGCTGCCCTCCTGTTTCTTCTCGACCTTCTCATCCGGCTTAGGCTTCAGCTCTTCCTGAACCGCTTTTTTCATCAGATCGAGTACTTCCAGACGGAAGAGAGGATTTTGCATCGATTCCTGCATCAGTGACATGACTTGCTTTTTATATTGCGTGCTTTGCAGCACTTCGAGAATCATTTTATCCATTTCCGGTGTCTTTAACGCTTTGATCATTTGCTCCTGATAAGTTGGATCCTTCATCAATTCCTTATGGATATCCTTGTTTTGTTTGTTTACGGCTTTGGCGAATTCACCGGCGAACCGGGTATCCGTCATTAATGTCTTGATCACCTTGTCGTATTCCGGAGCAATCAGCACATCCTTCACGGCAAGTCGTACTTGTTCCTGATCCTGTACAGACAGAAGCTTGGTTCCGCTTCCGTTGTAGCCGGATAACTGCTGCGCAGATTCCTGCAAGGCTTTTTGAGCGTCTTCGGTTTTCAGTATGTCAATAACCATCGACTTCATATCCTTGTAGCTCATCTGCTGATTACTTCCGGATGATTCCGCACCGCAGCTCGTTAAGACGAATGATAGGGCGGAAAGCGCCATTAATAAAGCCAATCGCATGCGCATGCTCCAACGAACTCCCTTCTATGACACCGTAGCTGAATTTATATCGTAGTATGTCTTAATGTTCACGGGATTATCATGGCTTCAAGGTTAGCTTTTTATGACGAACGTGGTAAAATAATGGATGGTGCGGGAAGGGGCTTGTACAGCGCGGACTTCGCCTAACATGAAGGAGGATAACCGAATATGAATTTGAAAAGATGGTTTTTTCTTTTTTGGAGCTGCATGGCAGTTGGGGCAGCCGTTACAGTCATCAGCGGGTCGATCATGCAATGGACGGACCAGTCCTTCGGATTTATGGGGCTTGAGGCAGCTGGATTCAACGCCTTCATGATGGCGATGGTCGGCTTATTGATAGGGGCATTTAGCCAGATGGGATTTTTCGCCTACCTGACGCTAAATTACATCGCATTAAGTATTTTCCGCAAAAGCTATCTCTGGAATGCTCTCCAGGGCTACACTACCGTATTTGCCGTATTTGGCCTTGGATACCTGCTGTTTGAGCAGCGGACAAATAACTGGTTTTTCTGGGTGCTGCCGCTTGTTCTGTTAGCTTGCTCGCTGGGAGTAGCCTACATTAAAATCAAACAAACCAAGCCAAGTGCATTTGTACCAACCGCGTTCCTGATGTTCTTCGTTACATTTGTGGAAGCATGGCCGGCTCTGCAAGGGGAGACGAATATCTCGGCTATCGTCTTTATGATTATTCCTTTGTTTGTGTGCAATGCTTACCAGATCCTCATGCTGCCAAGACTGCTTCAGAAAAATACAACAACCGACTCTGCAGCATCTGCAAAGCCGGTCGCGTAATGTTCTAGTATCCTGTATCAGCAGCGGTAATCGCATTTTCCAGTCCAAGCATTGTAAGCGAGGTCGTTTTGTCCTGAACAGCTCGGCCTTCCGACTCTGTTTGGTTAATCAGCTCCGATACCGTCACGAATTCATATCCTTTAGCCCGAAGCTCATCAATAATAACAGGGAGTGCTTCATGGGTCTGCTTCACCGAATCACTGGCGTGCATAAGAATAATATCTCCATTATGGGCACGGCTTACGACGCGGTTAATAATTTTGTCTGTTCCGATGTTCAGCCAATCCATGGAATCTGTATCCCATTGAATAACTTTGTAATTAAGCTCTTCCGCAATACGAAGCACCCGCTTGTCGAAATCCCCGTTAGGCAGTCGGATCAGATTCGGCTGTTTGCCGGTCAGATCGGATAAAATCGTGTGTGCAGTAGTAATTTGAGTACGGATTTCCTCATCGCTAAGCTTGCTGTAGTTATCATGCTTGTGACCGTGGCTTCCGATTTCGAACCCGTCTTTTACGATGTCCTTAACAATGTCAGGATGGGACTGGCTCCAAGGCGAAGACAAGAAGAAGGTTGCTTGCTTCACCCCTTTGTCTTCGAGTACTTTCAGAATCGGCTCGGTACGCTTGTCCCCCCAGCTAATGTCGAAAGTCAGGGCAACAACCTTTTTATCTGTAGGGACACTGTAGATAGCAGCCGGCTGCTGCGGTGCGAATACCGTGATGTTGTCTCTTTCCGCATAGATCACCCCTACAGAGAAGACAAGTGCGAGAACAATAAGGAAGTTACGTTTTAATTTCCGTCCGTTCAGTACATAAAAGAAATTCATCTTTAAGGCTCTCCTTTCTAATGGAAGCTTGTTCTAGTACAATCTATGCTCGTACATCCAAGATATTCATGCTTGTTCCATTCAACAAATAAGTTGTGAGATATTATGCTTTCGAAGTAAGAATCATCATAACTGGCCCTAATTAGGCCAATTGAGTGACAATTCTTTTAAAGGATTATGCTTTCGAAGTAAGAATCATCATAACTGGCCTAATTAGGCCACTTGAGTGACAATTCTTTTTAGGAGGAGAGGCATGTTTCGTTGGTCTGAAATAAAAGCCCATTTCAAAATCATGAATCCCTACATCGCGTTTGGATTCATTTTGTTTTTTGCCGGAATTGTTGTCGGAGGAACCAATAGTACATTTAGCCACTATTTAGAACAGCAATTGAATGCACTCGGAAATGTTGCGAACTCCCTGGAGCAGTCGAATAATCCGACCTTGTCCTTTATGATCTTTATCTTTTTAAACAATGCGATCAAATCGATCTTCATTATCTATATAGGTGCAATTCTGGGCATTGCTCCAATCTTCTTCCTTGTATTGAACGGGATGGTTATAGGCTTTCTGCTGCAGCATATTGCACAGACGCAAGGCACGGGAGATATGTTATCTGTTGTACTTGGTCTATTGCCTCACGGAATTCTTGAGATCCCGGCTATCGTCATTGCATGTGCTTACGGGATGAAGTTTGGGGTTCTCTTGCTAAAAGCATTAGGCAGGCTCATTATACCGGGGAAGGAAGCGGGGAAATCAGGGCCGGAGATCGAATATTTCATGATCAGATCCGTTCCGGTGGTCGTTATTCTGACGGTTACGCTGCTTATTGCAGCCATTATTGAAAGTACAGTTAGCGTATGGGTAAGTTCGTTGTAATATTTTTCCGAAATATTGAGCATAACAGTAAGGCGGCGTCGTGATGCGTAATCGCAAGACGCCGCCTTTTGCTTTCAGCTGCCGCAGCTACAAGCTGTTTGGCCATTACTGCTTAGGAGGGCGCACATTAGTTATGCTAGGAATTCTATTCAACGACAAAGAATGCAAAGAACTCGATTACGTCCTGCGCAAAGAATTAGATGAGATGCTGCTTGATTTGAATGACAATCGTTTAGACGGAGATATTAAGCAAGCTATAACCAGACGGTACAAAATCATTTTCCGTATGTATGCTCGGATTGCATCTCCAAAAGAGCTCTCCCGTTATGCTTTAAATGTTCGAAATTACAGGTAGAATAATCCGGTAAAAAAAGTTTAAAAAAAGGGTTGCAATCCTATAGGCGTCCATGATATATTATCTCTTGTCGCCGCTGAGATAACGCGAACGACACTGAAAAGAAATTGTTCTTTGAAAACTGAACAACGAGCGAAACTGCCCCGTTAGAAATAACGGAAAAGCGATAAAACAAAGTTTGAGCAAGTCAAACAAAACCATTTCATGGAGAGTTTGATCCTGGCTCAGGACGAACGCTGGCGGCGTGCCTAATACATGCAAGTCGAGCGGATCTTNTCCTTCGGGATAAGGTTAGCGGCGGACGGGTGAGTAACACGTGGGTAACCTGCCCATAAGACTGGGATAACATTCGGAAACGGATGCTAATACCGGATACGCGAATTGGTCGCATGGCCGAATCGGGAAA
>Ga0065721_10005397_pt1 | contig 25994 bp, 16 predicted proteins | sample Mesricmetagenome_FD_59108 | JGI IMG/M metagenome (GOLD analysis project Ga0065721, IMG submission 59108) | Mesophilic microbial community from rice straw/compost enrichment Sample: eDNA_1 v2 (version 2) | ecosystem: Engineered > Solid waste > Grass > Composting > Bioreactor | place: USA: Davis... | reverse complement strand
ATCAGTATCTCGTGGCAGGGCAGCCAACTTTTTTGGAGCGCTTGCTACCCGGCAGACCGGCAATCTGCTTGTATTTGTCGAAGAAATAACGAACGGTATAAGTTACGGCAATAAAGTAATAGCCATCCTTATCTTTCGGATTTCCCCTGAATGTTCCAGCCGGTGGATATGTACCAGAGCCAACTTCATCCCCGCGATAAGCGAGATCCACTGCTTGCTGTCCACGCGCATTGCGAAGCGAAGTTTCATCAACATACTGCCCACTCAGATCGTCGAGGTAATCGGTAAACAGTTTGCGGTAACCAATCTCCAGGCCAAGGCGCATGTCTTCATTCAAAGAATATTCTGCACCGATACCGAAAGGAAGATTGAATTGCCAAAGTTTATACGGTTTCACGCCTTCTATAAATCCCTGCCCTTCGGTGCTTAGTGGTTGCAGAAAAACTTTGTTTCCGTCCTCATCTTTTGTGAATGGCTTAAAATGGTATAATCCAATCCCTGCAAACACATAAGGTGTCCACCATTTTTCATTCAGGCTGAAAAAACTGTATTGACCGGTCAGTTCCCAGTCAAATATTTTAGTCTGGAAATTGAGATTGCGTTGCTTCATCGTCGCATTCCCTTTCTTATCATCTCCTTTCAGACCTGTGAAACTTATATAGCTTCGGGCCATGATGTGTTCAGTCAGATCATAGCGTGCACCAATGGAAAAGAATGGTTTTAATTGGGAAAGGGAAACGGTCTTAGCCTTGAGATCACCCTGGTAGCCTGCAATACCCAATCGTCCTGAGAAATGAAAATTTTGAGCCAGTGCAACTATCGGCAGCAGGGCGAAAATAAACAGGAATCGTTTTTTCATGGGAGCTGAATACATGCGTTGATTAACGAAATGAAGCTGTTTTTATTTTCCTTATTGATTGAAATCCACAATGAAATCCCCTCCTCTCGCAGTATTTCGTTAAATTAGGGCAGGACTTGGGTTTGTTCGTGAAAAGAATCATACCATATTGTTCCCTGGCCCTGCTGTTTTTACCCCTGTTTCTTTCGGCGCAAAAGGTGATCTCCCTCCGGGTGGATGGTACCATTAACCCTGTGACGGCTTCCTATATCCGGGACGGAATCGGAAAAGCAAAATCGGAAAATGCATCCTGCGTATTGATACATCTGAATACACCCGGTGGATTGTTGAAGTCAACCCGCATTATTGTAACCGAGATCCTCGATTCATCAGTGCCCGTGATCGTATATGTTTCACCTGCAGGATCACATGCCGGCTCTGCCGGGGTATTCATAACCATGGCAGCTCATATCGCTGCAATGGCACCGGGGACAAATATCGGCGCTGCACACCCGGTTTTGATGCAGTCTGCGATGGACAGCACAATGAATCAAAAAGCCACCAATGATGCAGCTGCATTTATCCGGACGATTGCTGAAAAAAGAAACCGAAACCTTGAATGGGCAGAAGACGCAGTCCGCAATAGTGTTTCGATCACGGAAACAGAAGCAGTCAAAAATCGGGTGGTGGATATCATTGCCGTTGACGATAAAGATCTGCTTGAACAAATAAATGGAAGAACAATAAATATCAATGGCAGGCAATTAACCCTTGCAACGCGCAATGCTCCTGTTGAAAAACATGAAATGCGTTTTATCGACCGCCTCCTGGATCTGCTCAGTGATCCGAATATTGCCTATATCCTTTTGTTGCTGGGGATTTACGGGATCATGTTTGAATTGTATAATCCCGGTGCCATCCTTCCGGGTGTTGTAGGCGTGATCAGCCTGATACTTGCGTTTTATTCCATGCATACGCTTCCCGTGAATTATGCAGGGCTTGCATTGATCATTTTCGCAGTAGTTCTTTTTATACTGGAAATAAAAATAGTGAGTCATGGTTTGCTGGCAGCAGGTGGCGTTGTTTCGCTGTTGCTCGGCTCATTAATGCTTATACGTTCCGGCTCATCATTGGAGTTTCTTCGCATTTCGCGCGGATTGATCATCGGCGCTACCGCCGTTACGGCTGCTTTCTTCCTGTTTATTGTAGGTGCCGGACTCCGGGTACAAAAACGAAAGATTGAAACAGGCAGTGAAGCCATGGTCGGCGTCACGGGTGAAGTGATCGAAACACTGGATCCCGAAGGAATGATTATGGTTCAGGGCGAGATTTGGAAAGCGGTATCACTTTTCGGAGAAATAAAGAAAGGAGGCAGGGTAAGGATAAAAGAGATAAAAGGTTTGACCTTATACGTAGAACCCATAACCAACATATAAATTTCTTACTATGGAACAATTTCCAGTCGCAACGGTCGCAATTGTCATTTTTGTTTTAATCATTTTAGGCAGTGCCATACGCATCCTGCGGGAATATGAACGCGGTGTCATATTCAGGCTGGGACGCCTGATTGGAGGAAATGGTGTGAAAGGACCAGGCCTGATCCTTTTAATCCCCGTGATAGATAAAATGGTAAAAGTAAGTCTGCGAACCGTAGTTCTGGATGTGCCACCCCAGGATGTAATTACCCAGGATAACGTTTCCATAAAAGTAAATGCTGTGGTTTACTTCCGCGTTATTGAACCGCAGAAGGCAATCGTACAGGTTGAAAATTTCCTGCTTGCCACTTCGCAGATCTCACAAACCACGCTTCGCAGTGTGCTTGGCCAGTCAGAGCTTGATGATATTTTATCGCAACGCGAAAAGATCAATCATAAACTGCAACAAATTATCGATGCAAATACGGAACCCTGGGGTGTGAAAGTGACCAACGTGGAAGTAAAACAAATCGACCTGCCACAGGAAATGCAAAGGGCGATGGCAAGACAGGCAGAAGCAGAGAGGGAACGTCGCTCGAAAGTGATTGCAGCAGAAGGTGAATTCCAGGCTTCACAAAAACTGGCAGATGCCGCCGCAGTACTGGCAAATGAACCAAGCGCACTGACACTTCGTTACCTGCAAACATTGAATGAGATCGCTTCGGTAAACAATTCTACAACGATCTTCCCCGTGCCAATAGATATATTAAAACCTTTCATGAAGGTTCATGACGAAACCACCCCGGGTAAAACAACCTAGTTGCCGGTTCCCACACGCTGCATTTCATCAGTTGCACCTGAACTGCGGCGGGCAACTGTTTTGAAGTTTTTACCAAAACGATACGTAAAGCTGATGGTTGCTACGCGGCTGTCCCGCTTGAGTTTGAAGTATTCGTCGGAGTTTTCAAAATAAGTCATCCCTGCCATGGCCTGCGTGTAAAAGATGTCCCGAACGTTTAGGCGGATAGTGGCTTTATTTTTCAGGATCTGTTTGGAAAATCCGGCGGACAATTGCCCGGTGGGTTCCAGCACTTCCTGAATATCGTTTTGATGTTTGGTGACATAATAACCAGAAAGTTCAGCAGACCAGTTTTTCCCAAATCGAAACTGGTTGTTGATGTTGAAATTCATTTGATCGATCGTGGCAACGTAGTCTTTCCACAATACACCTTCAATTCGTTTATGATTGTAAAGCGCCATACCGGTGACGGTCCACCACTTAACCGGTGAGACATTCACGCTCACGGACGCACTGACATTTTGAAGGCCTTTGAAATTCCCATGTGTATATATCACCGTACCATCCGGATTGCTGAGAAATAATTGAGAAAAATAATCATTCGTGTGGTTATAGCCCAGGGTGGTTGTTATCATGTTTTTGAAAACATGTGACAGCTCGAGGTTCCAGGTGTACTGAGGAAGTATCAGTGAGTTTCCTCTCTGATAAGTGTATTTGTTGACTATATACAAAAAGGGATTGAGTATTTGAAAAGCCGGCCGGTCAATTCTCCTGCCGGCTGAGAACATGACCTGATGTAATGAATCAACTTCAAAGTTGATCGATGCTGAGGGGAAAAAGCTGCTATAGTTCCTTGAAAATGCTGAATCTTTTTGAATGCTGTTACCAAGCTGGTTGGCCTTATAATCGGTGAATTCATAACGCAGGCCTGCCTGCATGGTCAGGCGGTCTTTCTTTTTTTCAAGGCTGGCATAGGCAGCATGAATATTTTCGGTGTAAAGAAAGTGATTGGTCTTGCCCAGGTCTTCCCTCCAGTTGCCACCATCTTTGTAAAAATAAGCGGCAATATTNTCCGTATTGATCCTCGAAGATTTTAACCCTGCTTCAAANTTTAAATTGTCACGGAATCTTGCCACATAATCGGNCTTACCTGAGAAGATATCTATCTGCGATGGCAGGTCTCCTTTGAAAGCTTCTTCATAGCCTCCCTGTGCCAGGAGATTGTTTTGGAAAGCCTGGAAGGTAAAGATATCATAGGTAACAAAATCAATGTCTGCACTGAGTTCATGCCTTGCGTCGAATTGGTGACGCAGATTCAAATTGATACCGCCATTCTTAAATTTATTTCTGCTTGAGTTCCCGGTGCTGATTACAGAATCGGTCAGTCCCGTTTCATTTTTCCAGACAGCTGTGTTATTACCGCTGCCACGACGGGTGAAATGAACTCCGGTCAAAACCATACCCAGCGTGGTTTTCCTGTTTAAGTTGTAATCAGCTCCTGTGCGTAATGAATGATTTCTGCCTTCTCCTTCAAATCGTGAAGGCTGGTCCAGTAGCGATTCAATACTGCCATCCGTTTTGTAATAAGTTCGTAGCGCATACAGATCAGTAAACGCCTTGTTGGCATTCATGCTATAGTTGAGAAAAAGATTCCAGTTGCCATTGCGATAATTCATCACCAGGCTGTTGTTTGACTTATAATACCGTCCCTGGCCATAGCTTGTATTGATTGTGCCGTTAAAGCCTCTCTGTTTGGTCTTTTTGGTTTTGATATTTATGATGCCTGCATTGCCGGCAGCATCATACTGTGCACCTGGATTTGTGATAAGCTCAATCACATCAATCTGGTTTGAGCTCATACTGCCAAGCATGTTTACCAGGTCAGTGCCGGAAATATAGGCCGGTTTGTTATCAATCATCACAAGTATACCCGACCGTCCTTTCAGGCTGATATTACCATCCTTGTCTACCGTAACGCCCGGGGACTTTTCAAGTACTTCCAGTGCGGTTGTACCTGCATTGGTGATGGCCGCTTCCACATTGATCACAGTTTTACCGGGTAATTGTTGTATAAAAGGTTTACGTGCGGTGACGGTGACTCCCTGCAGGGAGGCATTGTTCCGGAACAATACCACTTTAGGCATGTTTTCGCCGCTATTCAAAGGCCATTGAATACCGCCGATATATTGTCCGGAATAATTTACCGATGTAATATGCAGGAGATAAGTACCTGCATTTAGTTGTGTGAACACTGCCACTCCATTTGAATCAGTTAAAGCTGCTTTCACAAGGGAAGAATCGCTGCTTCGAAGAAGTTCGACGGTAGCATCAGCCAGTACTTGTTGCTGGTCATTGACGACCGTTACAGCCAGGTTTTCAACGACAGGTGCAGGTTGGGCAAACGAAAATCCGGTGATTACACAGAGAATGGATATAGTTAAAATTCGTCTCATGTCTTGGTTATGAACAAGGCAAGATAATCTTACCATCCAATCTCAAAAAGCATTTTGTGCCAGCGGCTAAAAATGCAGATAAATCGGTAATTGAGGTTCCTGCAATGACGGTTTCTTACAGAACAGTGAATTGGATTATCTTCGCGTACTACGATGCAGGGTCCCTGCATTAAACTTATCTAACATTCTGGCAACTTGCGATTTACTGATTTTAATTTTCACCCTGCACTTTTAGAAGGCATCGAGGCATCTAATTATGAAACGGCAACCCCTGTCCAGGAGCAGGTTATCCCAACCATACTGGCGGGTCGTGACCTCATCGCTTCGGCCCAGACCGGAACCGGGAAGACCGCTGCATTCCTGCTGCCAATTATTCATCGGCTGCTTACCAATCACGTGGAAGGACAGGTGGGAGCGCTGGTGATTGTGCCTACCCGTGAACTGGCTATCCAGATTTCCCAACACCTCGAAGGGCTTTCTTATTTTACCCATATCAGCTCGCTGGCCGTGTATGGTGGCAATGATGCGCAGAATTTTATTACTGAGAAAAAAGCGTTGCAACTGGGTGCGGATATCATCATCTGTACACCGGGCAGGATGATTGCCCATCTCAACATGGGTTATGTTTCGATGAAAGGATTGCAGTTCCTGGTTTTGGATGAAGCCGATCGCATGCTCGACATGGGGTTCCAGGATGAACTGACGCGCATTATTCGGGCATTGCCACAAAAAAGACAGACCCTTTTGTTTTCTGCAACCATGCCGCCAAAGATCCGGCAACTGGCAAAAAACATTTTACATGATCCGGTGGAAGTGAACATTGCTATTTCAAGACCACCTGAGAAAATTGTACAGCGGGCTTACGTGTTGTATGAGCATCAGAAATTGCCCATGGTAAAATACCTGCTGAAGAAAACCCCGTATAAAAGTGCCTTGATTTTTTGCAGCAGCAAACAATCCGTCAAGCAGCTTACCCGCACTTTAAGGCAGTCTGGTTTTAAGGCCGAGGAGATGCACAGCGACCTGGATCAGGCGCAGCGTGAGAACGTGATTGCCGGCTTTACGAGCGGGCGTATCCCGGTCATGATAGCTACAGATATACTCAGCCGTGGAATTGATATTGACACCATTGATCTCGTCATCAATTACGATGTGCCGCGTGATGGTGAAGATTATGTACACCGCATTGGCCGGACAGCAAGGGCGGAGGCCGATGGTATGGCGTTTACACTAATTGGAGAAAGAGAGCAGAACAGTTTTGCATCCATTGAGACGCTGATTGGCAAAGAGGTGGAAAAAGCTGCCGCACCACACGAACTGGGAGAGACGCCTGTTTATAATCCAAGACGAAAGCAGACGGGTAACCAGTCGCGGAACCGCAAGCGTTATATACAACGCAGACCCCGTCATAAGTAAGCATCAGGAAGCCTTGCCTTCATTTTCCGAAATACTTTCGATAATGGCTTTGATTTCCTCTTTGCTGAGTTTCATTTTTTTCTCAAGGCGCTCGAGTAACTCATTTTCTTTTCCCGGGATATAATCCAGGTCTTCATCCGTTAATTCAATATTATTTTCTTTAAGATCTTCTTTAACCTGGTCCCAGGGCTTTTTTAGTTTGAACTGGTAGATTCCCATATCTGTTTATTTTGACCAACACAATATTCAGACCAGTTCCTGCGGTTTTCTGCTGGTGTACAAGCCGGGATTCTATATAACTTCATGCCGCTTCTAAAACCATAACATGAATAAAGTATTTTCTTTCGTTTTTATCGTCTCAATTCTTTTTGCGTTTTCCTGTTCTCCTTATGCGAAGACAAACCGCGTGTATAAAAAGCAGGCTAAGTCTTATGCAAAACTGCTGCGTGAATACCCCATAAAAGACTCTGCAGGTCTTCCCTATGCTACTTCCTGGGTGGGCACAACCAATTTCAGCATACGCCGCCCCAATCTTGTGATTATACATCATACGGCTCAAAACAGTTGTGAGCAAACTCTCCAGACTTTTACCAAAAAAAGGACACAGGTGAGTTCACACTATGTGATTTGTAAGGACGGCACGGTACATCATATGCTGAACGACTTGTTGCGGGGTCATCATGCCGGCGTAAGTAAATGGGGCAATGCCACCGATCTCAACAGCAGCAGTATCGGAATTGAAATTGACAATAATGGATTTGAATCTTTTCCGGAACCGCAGATCAATAGTTTGTTAGTTTTATTGGAAAGGTTGAAGAAATCTTACAACATCCCGGTTTCCAATTTCATCGGTCATGCCGATATCGCACCCGGTCGCAAGGTGGATCCTAACCGCTATTTCCCATGGCAAAGACTGGCTGAGCAGGGATTTGGTCACTGGTATGACACGACCGGTGTACAGGTGGATTCAACATTAAATCCTTTACAGGCNTTACGCATTGTTGGTTATGATATCCGCAGGCCGGANAGTGCTATCCAGTCTTATAAAATTCATTTTGTTCCCCNGGATACCACGCGCGTGATTTCGGAAGCTGACCGTAAAATTTTGAGTTCGCTGGTACAGAAATACCAGTAGTAAGGCTTTTGACCATTATGATTTAACTTCATAGAAGCGAAGATCTGCTCGTCAGACGTTCGTGACTGCGGTCGCTTGCCAATCTACCTGACGATAAATAATCGAAATGACAGCAGAACATAAGCGGCTGGCCATTAACGCCGGTAAACCTATTCCATTGGAACCCTGGGGTCCTTACCTGAGTGAACGGCAGTGGGGAACTGTACGGGAGGACTATAGCGTCTATGGCGATGCCTGGCATTATTTTCCCTTTGATCATGCGCATAGCCGTGCATATCTCTGGGGTGAAGACGGTCTTGCCGGGATTTCAGATTATTTCGGGAATCTTTGTTTTTGCATTGCGCTGTGGAACGGGAAAGATCCTGTTTTAAAAGAACGCCTGTTTGGTCTCAGCAACCCCCAGGGAAACCACGGTGAAGACGTGAAGGAGCTGTATTATTATCTCGACAATCTTCCCACACATTATTACATGGAATACCTGTACAAGTATCCGCAGCAGGCATTCCCATATGACAAGCTTCGCGAGGAAAATAATAAACTGACAAAACATGATCCCGAGTATGAGATATTAGACACAGGTGTGTTTGACAACAACCAGTATTTTGATGTTCATGTCACCTATGCAAAGCGGGATTCAAAAGATATTTTCATCAGGATAGACATTACAAACCGGTATACAAAAGCATCCGAGATTACTCTGCTGCCAACACTCTGGTTTTATAACAGGTGGGACACAGGCAGGCTTAAACAGAAGCCATCCATCACCCGGATGGGAAAGAATGCAGTGCATTGCACACATGAGCGGATGGAAGATTATTTCTTTTATTTCCAGCCCACCGATCGCGTATTATTTACCGATAACGAAACAAATACTGAAAAGATCAGCAATGTACCGAACACATCCGTTTTTGTAAAGGATGCATTTCACGATGCCATCATCTCGAATCTGAATACGGAAGAGCTTGCTTCCAGGGACCAGGGTACCAAGTTCGCACCGGTTTACAAATCCCGTGTGCCGGCTGGTGCTACACGCTCATTTTATTGTCGCATCAGCCAGGAACGGACAGAAAATCCCTTTCCACGCAACTTCAAGGAAATATTCAGGCAACGCAAACAGGAGGCTGATGAATTTTATTCAGCCATTCTGCCACGGGGTATGAATGAAGACATGGCCCGGGTGCAAAGACAGGCACTGGCAGGTGTGCTATGGAGCAAACAATACTATCATTTTGATGTGGAGGAATGGTTGAATAAAAGCGACGGTATTACCCCGGTCTCACAAAACAGGCTGACTGGCCGCAACAATGACTGGACGCATCTCAAAAACCAGGACATCATCATGATGCCTGATAAATGGGAGTATCCCTGGTATGCTGCATGGGACCTGGCCTTCCAATGCATCTCCATGGCGGTGGTGGATCCCACATTTGCGAAGCACCAGTTGTTACTGATCATGCGCGAGTGGTATATGAAGCCGGACGGCCAGCTTCCGGCTTACGAATGGAATTTCAGCGATGTGAATCCACCCGTTCAGGCATGGGCTGCCATGCAGGTGTATCATATTGAAAAGAAAAATACCGGTAAGGGGGATATTGATTTTTTGAAAAAAGTATTCCAGAAACTCCTGATCAACTTTACCTGGTGGATTAACCGGAAAGATATTAATGGCAATAATATCTTCGAAGGCGGGTTTCTTGGCCTGGATAATATCGGTGTCTTCAATCGGAGTTTTCATTTCCCCGGTGAAGTTCAACTCGAGCAGGCAGATGGTACCAGCTGGATGGGCACGTATGCGCTGGACATGATGGATATGGCGATTGAAATTGCCATGGTTGACCGATCTTTTGAAGATACCGCTACCAAATTTTTTGAACACTTTGTATTAATTGCCGAATCACTCAATGAACACGGACTCTGGAATGAAGAGGATCGTTTTTTCTACGATGTGCTTTGTGTAACCGGAGCTGACCCGATACCGCTGCGAATTCAGTCCATCGTGGGTGTGACATCACTCTATGCCGTGTCAACGATCAGTAAAAAAGTGCTTGAGCGCCTCACTGATTTTAAAAAGCGAATAACCTGGTTTGAGAATTACCGGAAGAAGAACAACAAGTTTTGGCCAAATGAAGAAAGGAGCGAAGATGGCGAAATATTAATGTCGCTGATACCGAAGGAGCGCCTGGTTGACCTTTTGAAGCCACTTCTCGATGAAAACCGATTCCTGTCTGACGGTGGCATACGCGCCTTGTCAAAATATCATGAGGAGAACCCGTATTCTGTCACCGTGGATGGTCATATCTACAGCATTCGTTATGATCCGGGCGATTCTACCTCGGATATGTTTGGAGGCAATTCCAACTGGCGCGGCCCTGTGTGGATGCCTATTAATTTCCTCATTATTCAATCCATCCGGAAATATGGAGAGTTCTATGGCGATTCTTTGCTGGTCGAGTTTCCCACAGGTTCGGGAAATAAAATAAATCTTACCACCGTAGCCAACGAATTAACGAAAAAAGTAATCAGTCTGTTTCGAAGAGATGCGAGCGGAGATCGCCGGTGTTACGGAAAGTACAATTGGTTTTACAAACAGGCTGGAAATGAGCACTTACTTTTATTCTATGAGTACTTCCACGGTGATACCGGCAGAGGATTGGGCGCCAGTCACCAGACGGGATGGACAGCGCTGGTGGCCGAACTTATCAGTGAATACGGGGATCATGTGCATAAACAATCAGGCAATGCCCTGCCGTCCGAAGCGTGAAAATGACAGCTCATGTAAAATAGATGTTGTCGTTGATTATTAAAATGTATAAATAAGTATTTTGCAATTTCGATATGAGAAAACTGACTGCTATTTTCCTTCTATTGCTGGCGGGTACGGCAAGAAGCCAGGACCACGTTGCCGCGCCGGCTGCAACCGACAGTGCTGTCCAATTTTACTTCCGAACGCTGGGTGAAACCTGGCCCATACATAACGGACGCGTTTTTTATGGTTACCCCGGTCATGTCGAACATGCTTTTTTCCCATCCAATGGCTGGCAAAAAGGTTCGGTGCATTATGACGGGGTTTGGTACAACGACATTTCCCTGATGTATGATGCCTATATGGATGAAGTAATCATTCTTCACCCTTCCAGCACACCCATACGCCTGGTGAGCGACAGGGTAAGTGAGTTTCACTATCTCGGTCTTTCATTTGTGAGACTGGAGTTTGATAATAATTCTTCAATGCGAACAGGTTTCTATGAGAAACTCACTGAAGGTCCGGTTACCATCTTTGTTAAACGAACCAAGAAAATTGAAGAGAATATTGTGGATCTCACACTGGAGAAAAAGTTTGTTACAGCCTACCAGTTTTACGCCCTGAAAGACGGCGTATTCCATTCCATCCAAAAACAAAAATCGCTGTTGGAGATAATGAAAGACAAACGGCAGGCCGTGGTTCATCATCTCAAACAACAAGGTATCAAATTCAGAAAGGAGAAAGAAAAAGCCATCCTCGAAATGGCCAGGATCTATAACCAATCACCAAACTAAGCATGAGAAAATTATTGGCCGTTAGTTTTTTGACGATGGTATTGGCTACTGTCGGCCGCAGCCAGGAAAAAACCGGACCCCTTATTACCGGCAATTTTGAGAACCTGAGCTGGGAACAATTCTTTCAGGAGATCGAAAAGCAGGCACCTGTATTTTTCTACTATGATGCCAGTCAGCTTGATTCCACACTGGTAAACCTGAGCGTCCGTGAAGAAGCTTTGTCCTCTGTGTTGGATAAAGCGCTGAAGAATTCCGGCTTGTACTATTCGTTTGATTCAAACAACCGGATCTATATTACCAAAGGAATGCGCATTGTCACACACTTGCCGCAGGGATTCTTTCCTTCGGAAACAGCGGGAAAACCTGCCATTAACGTTAAGGACAGCGTGATAGATTATGCCCTGGAACAAAAGAAAGAGAGGCCGGTAACTTCTGAAAGCAAACTTTATGAGATAGGCACTCGTACCAATAATGCGAGAGGCGCAGGCATCGTCACGGGAACGGTAAGAAACGCAAAGACCGGTGAACCTGTAATTAACGCTTCCGTTTTTATTGATAACAATATTGCGACCGTCACCGATGCATATGGGAACTACTCACTTACGATACCGGCGGGTAAACATACGCTGACCATTCTTGGAATTGGCATGAAGGATACCAAGCTGCAACTGGCAGTTTATTCAGATGGCAAGCTGGACATTGACCTGCGTGAGCAAATCACTACATTGAAGGAAGTAATTGTTTCCTCAAGAAAAACTGTCAATATCAACCGCGTGCAAATGGGCGTGGAAAGACTGAGCATTGACAATATCCGCCGCGTACCCTCTGTGTTTGGTGAGGCTGATGTGCTTCGGGTAATTACAAGTCTGCCAGGGGTGAAGACAGTCGGTGAAGCCAGCACCGGTTTCAATGTGCGTGGTGGTTCAGCCGATCAGAACCTGATCCTGTTTAACGATGCTACCATCTTCAATCCGTCGCATTTCTTTGGAATGTTTTCCGCATTCAATCCCGAGATCATTAAGGACGTTGAATTGTATAAGAGCAGCGTGCCCGCCCGCTTCGGAGGCAGATTGGCTTCTGTACTCGATATCAACAGCCGCGAAGGAAATAAGAAAAATATCACAGGCTCTGCAGGTATCGGTATCATCACCAGCCGCCTGCACCTCGAAGGCCCTTTAGTTAAGGATCGTACTTCATTCATCCTGGGTGCCCGCAGTACATATGCTAACTGGCTAATCGGTTTGTTGCCTGATGAATATGAAGACAGCCGTGCATCATTCCAGGATATCAACCTTGGCGTCAGTCACCGGATAGACAGCAGCAACAACCTTTATTTCTCAGGATATTTCAGCAATGACCGCTTCAGGCTTGACAGCGATACAACCTATGGTTACAGCAATCGCAACCTGACAGTGAAATGGACGCATAAGTTCAATAATCGTCTGAACCTGGCATTTGTACTGGGTGCAGATGAATATAAATACAAAGTGTTCCGTGAAGAGGATAAGGAGACGGCCTTCAACCTGCAGTTTGGTATCAGGCAATTGCATGCTAAAGCTGATTTCAACTATTATATCAACCAGCAGCACGGCTTTGACTTCGGTTTGAATACCATTCATTATAAACTCAGACCAGGGTCTTACCTGCCATACAATGATGAATCAATCATTACACCTGATATCGTGGAAAAGGAGCAGGCGCTTGAAAGCGGAGTGTATGTTACTCACAGGTACAGCCCGAACAATAAACTATCTGTAAGCACGGGTTTGCGTTTTTCAATGTTTAACTATCTCGGGCCCCAGTCAATCAACTATTATGCTGAGGGCATGCCAAAAACAGAGTCAAACCTGGTAGAAACAGTAAATTATTCAAAGGGAAAATTCATTGAAAATTATGGGGGGCCGGAGTATCGTCTTTCAATCCGGTACGCCTTCACCACCAGTTTCTCGATGAAGGCTGCGTATAACTCGCAAAGACAATATATCCATATGTTGTCAAACACCACGGCTATCGCGCCCACCGATATTTGGAAACTCAGTGATCCAAATATCAAACCACAACAGGGCGACCAGGTTTCATTCGGGCTTTACAAAAATTTCAAGTCTAACACGATTGAAACTTCTGTTGAAGTTTATTATAAAAGGATCAAGGACTATCTCGATTACAAACCGGGCGCCAGGTTGTTGTTGAACCATTCGATTGAGACGGATGTGATCAATACGAAGGGCAAAGCCTATGGGATGGAATTGCTGATAAAAAAACCAGGCGGTAAAGTGAATGGATGGATTAGTTATACCTGGTCACGAATTCTGCTTCGTACCAATTCATCCGACCCGGATATGCAGGTAAATGGTGGTAAATATTATCCGGCCAATTATGATAAGCCGCATGATATTACCCTGGCAGGAAATTTCCGTGTCAATCACCGTTTCAGCATTTCCCTTAACTCAACATACAGTACCGGCCGGCCGATCACGCTTCCGATTGGAAGGTATTACTATGCAGGATCGGAAAGGGTATTGTATTCAGAAAGGAATGCTTATCGTATTCCTGACTACATCAGAACCGATTTCTCACTGAATATTGACGGTAACCATAAGGTTCACCAAAAGACCCACAACTCGTGGACAGTTGGTATTTACAACCTTTTCGGTCGCAAGAATCCATACTCAGTGTATTTCCTTTCACAAAACGGAATGGTCAACGGTTATAAGTTTTCAATCTTCGGCAGCCTGCTGCCTTTTGTAAATTATAATATCAGGTTTTAATATATGATCAGGTGGTTCACTTTAATAGTCATTACAGTTTTCCTGGCAACAGGTTGCAAGGAAATTTATAAGCCCGACATCATCTCTTCCCCGGTATCATATTTGGTGGTGGAAGGTGTGCTGAACGCGGGCAACGGCCCGACTAATATCAGGCTGACCCGCACATTCCGGCTGGAAGATTCAGCGCAGCTTCGCGGAGTAAACAATGCCATAGTGGCTGTTGAGGAAAAGGACAACAATATGTCCACCCCGCTTTTTCTGTCAGGCGATGGTGTGTATACCTCTGCAAACCTTGGTTTGGAATATGGAAAGGAATACAGGCTTAGAATTACCAGCGGTGGTAAGGAATATCTCTCTGAATATGTAAAAGCCAGGAAGACCCCGGTAATTGACAGTCTCGGTTTCCGCGAGACGGAAGACGGAGTACAGGTTCATGTCAGCACACATGACCCGGCAGATGATACCTGGTATTACAAATGGGAATTTGATGAGACCTGGGAAATCAGAACCTATTATCATTCCGAGTTTAAATATGTAAATGGTGTAGTGGTAGACCGTACGCCCGCTGAGTATGTATCAGTTTGCTGGAAATATGATTACTCAAAAAACATATTGGTCGGTTCCACTGTGCCCTTTGCAAAAGATATTATGTATCGTGCCCCGTTGATAATGATACCACGTGGGGATGAGAAATTAAATATCCGGTACAGCATGCTGGCCCGTCAATATGCCATTGACAAGGCCGGCTTCGCATTTTATGAGCAGATGAAGAAAAACACGGAAGGCCTGGGCAGCATTTTCGATCCGCAGCCAAACGAGTTAAGAGGAAATATTAAATGTGTGACTGATCCCACTGAGCCTGTGATTGGATACATCACTGCGTCATCGGTGGAAGAGAAAAGGTTTTTCATAAACAGGAACCAATTGTCTCAATGGAATTATTATCAGGATTGCCCTTCCGATAAGATTAAAAATCATCCGGATTCAATCGCTTTGGCTTATGCGAGCGGCCTGATGATTTATAGCGGAGAATATGGGTCTAATGGCCTGGTGCCGGATGCATACCATATGTCTTTTCCAACATGTGTGGACTGTACCGAACGGGGTGGCTTCCTGCAAAAGCCGGCTTATTGGTAAAAAAAGCCTGTTTAATCAGTAAATGAGCGAGAGAAATCTGATACTTGTTATGCTTGTCGTGATGACCGGAACCGGATGTAAAGAAATTTATAAGCCGGAGGTAATTTCATCGCCTGACAGGTACCTGGTAGTGGAAGGAAATTTAAATCCCGGCTCTGATCCTACACACATAAGGCTGACACGTACTTTCAAACTTGATGATTCTGCGCAGTTGCGTGGCGAGAATAATGCACAGCTAGTGGTTGAGGGTAAGGATAACACAACATGGAGTCTTTTACCCCAGGGTGATGGCATTTACACCCATAACGGTCTTAACATGACGATCGGCCAGGAATACCGGCTTCGCATTAATACGGCAGATGGTAATGAGTATGTTTCCGATTTTATACCGGCCCGTACCGTGCCACCGATTGATAGTATTGGCTGGGTGAGAAGAGACGACGGAGTGCAAATCCATGTCAGTACACATGATCCGTCACAGGCTACAAGATATTATCGCTGGGAATTTGATGAAACCTGGGAAATACATTCATATTATTTTTCGGAGTTTAAATATGCGGGCGGTGTAGTAAGTCCGAGAATGCCATCAGAACGCGTTTATACCTGTTGGAAATACGACTTCTCTAATAAGATCATACTCGGATCATCCGCCAGCCTGCAGACGGATCATATTTATCGCGCACCTGTCACCAAAATCATCAATGGTGATGAAAGGCTGGATGTTCGTTACAGTATCCTCGTTCGTCAATATGCGCTTGATAAGGCGGGTTATGAATTTTATGAACTGATGCGCAAGAATACCGAAAGCCTGGGCAGCATATTTGATGCGCAGCCATCTGAACAACGTGGGAATTTTCGATGCACCACCAATCCGGATGAGTTGGTAATCGGTTACCTGACAGCTTCAACAGTAGAACAGCAAAGACGATTTATTGCAGCACATGAGATACCCAACGGCTGGTACTTTTACGAGGACTGCCCGGAGGAAATTGTCCGCAATCATCCTGACAGTATCAAGCTGGCGTATGATGGTGGTGGTTCCATCTGGTCTGCGGTTTACACTCCCTTTGGTTCAATTTCACATTATAAATTTTCAAAGATAGAATGTGTTGAATGTACGGCCAGGAATGGATCATTGCAAAAACCTCCATACTGGTGATGTTTATTTACAACTAGATTAATAAAAGATGATGAATTACAGATCAGGATTAATCATTTCTCTTTTCATGGTGGCCGCTGCAGGCAGTGTGGCACAGGACGATCAATTCATGTCCATCGCCAGGCAGCTTGAACAACATGGCAGTCAGACCGTGCCGGAAAAAATGTATCTGCACTCTGATCGCAACTACTACCTGGCCGGCGAGATAGTCTGGTTTAAATTATACAACGTCAATGCCGTTTCTCATTTGCCATCCGAAGTGAGCAAAACCGGGTATGTGGAGTTGATCGACCGCTCCGGAAAGCCTGTGCTGCAGGCAAAGATTGCGATGCAAAATGGTACCGGCTCCGGGTCTCTTTATTTACCACTCACATTAAGCTCCGACAACTATGTGCTGAGATCATACACCAGTTGGATGAAAAACCATGGAAGCGCCGCGTTTTTTGAAAAAACAATCGCAGTTGTCAATACAATCAAACCGGTTACTTCACAACCAAATGCCGACACCTTACATGTGACCACCCGCTTTTTCCCGGAAAGCGGTCATATGGTGCAAGGTATCGAAACCAAACTGGCCTTTAAAATTGCAGACCAGTATGGCAGGGGGCTTGACGCAAAGGGAATCGTCACCAGTGACCTGGGTGATACTTTGGTAACATTTACACCGCATCGATTCGGTATTGGAAGTTTCAATTTCAGGCCACAAGCCGGTCGCCAGTATACAGCCACCATTACCCTGGCTGATGGCAAAACATTCAGCAATTCACTGCCTGCTGTACAGGATAAAGGATATGTAATGAATGTGACCGATAACAACGATGGCCGATGGAAAGTGCGCGTGCAGGGTAAAGCCCAGGAACCCGGGCAGCGTGGCGAACGCGTATTCCTGCTTGTTCATTCAAGACAGCGACTGAAACTTTCCGAACCCGGTTATCTGAATTTCGAAACGGATCTTGTTTTTTATGTCGATAAAAACAAACTGGCTGAAGGCATCTCTCACTTCACATTATTTAATCAAAACAGGCAACCGGTCTGCGAGCGCCTGGTGTTCCGCCGCCCGGGTACAAATGCTGTCAGCATTAAATCCGACAAAGAAAACTATGGCTCACGGGAAGCAGTAAAACTGGAACTCGGTGAGCAAAACGGTTTTTCAGGCGACTACTCGATTGCAGTCTACCTGTCTGATTCATTGCAGGCATCAGGCGATGATATCGCCAGCTATATCTGGCTTAGTTCGGATCTGCGTGGTGAAGTGGAATCACCGGGTTATTATTTGTCAAACGATCTCGGGGTTGAAAAGGCAGTGGACAATTTGATGCTCACCCATGGGTGGAGAAGATTCCGCTGGGAAAATATTTTAAATGATTCAAAGAAGTTTAAACCTGCTTTCATTCCGGAATATGCCGGTCATCTTNTAGTTATTAAAGTGACNGAAGCTGCAACAAACACACCGGCTGCCGACGTGGAATGCTATCTCACATATCCCGGAAGTCCCTTCGGATTTACCGTGGCCAGAACCAATGAGCAGGGCTTTGCTTACTTTAATGCATCTGAATATTATGGTCCTGGTGAAATTGTAGCCCAGGCGGGATATCAAACACCGGGTAAATACAAGGTTGATATTCTCTCACCTTTCTCTGATGAACCGGCAACCACCAGGCTGCCTTTACTCAGGATGTCCAAAAAATTTGAACAGCTTCTTACCACAAGAAGCATTGCCATGCAAACACAAAATGTGTATGTAGTGGACAGCATGCGCCGGTTTATTGCGCCTGACTACAGCGATACCCTTCCATTTTTTGGCAGAAGCGAATACACTTATCAGCTCGATGATTACAAACGTTTCACCACCATGGAAGAGGTGTTGCGTGAGTATGTTACACCTATCAATGTAACCCTGCGGAACGGCAAACTATACATGAGTATGTTTGACGAAGTCGCCAGAACTGTATCACATGATCAGTTATTGGTATTACTCGATGGGGTGCCTCTTTCCGATATAAACCAGATCTTCAGTTACGATCCTTTGAAAGTAAAGAAGCTGCAGGTTATTCCCCGCCGCTACCTGATTGGGGGTCTTAACTTCAAAGGAATCGCAAGCTTTGAAACCTATCACGGCAAATTTGACGGATTTGAACTTACACCGGGTGTCATAGCGGTGGACTATGATGGCCTGCAAATGCAACGTGAGTTTTATTCGCCGGATTACAGTTTCGCCGATCAGCGTGCACGTCGAATTCCCGATTTAAGAAGTACGCTGTATTGGTCTCCGGTGCTGAATAAATCAGCAGATGGAAAAGCTACAACAGGTTTTTANACTTCCGATCTGAAAGGCCAATACCAGGTAGTTTTGCAGGGAATTGGNAAAAATGGTCAGCCTGTTTCCGCTGTACATANTTTCACGGTTAAGNAATANGGGAACCGTCAATTCCAGTTTGGCACAACTATTTCATGATTCAGGGAAAAACATTCGTATGAAGAAAATCATATGGGTCTTCGGTTTTTCCCTGGTTCTGATTGCGTGCAACAATAACCCAGACAATTCCGCCATTGAAGCAGACGATACTACTCTTTCTGTACAGGCAGCTTCCGCCGATACATTGTCTGAAGGCTGCTACTCACAGATACATGGAAGGGATACGGCTTCCCTGCAGATCCAGGCAAAGGGCAGCCAGGTAAGCGGTTCGCTTTCCTATAATATATTTGAAAAAGACCGCAACGACGGTACCATTCAGGCTGATATGACCGGAGATATTATAAGAGGCTGGTACCTTTTTAAGTCGGAAGGAATCATATCTGTACGTGAAGTTGCCTGGAAAGTCAATGGGGATGAACTCTGGCCTGCATCCGGTGAAATAAAGCAAGCCGGTGATACCACGAGGTTTGCAAACCCGGATCAACTTCAGTTTGACGATAAAAATCCTTTTAAAAAAATTCCCTGTACGATCTGAGGAATTATCTCAATTCCCCGGCTGGTTCATGATCGTCGTACTGATCACGCAGGCGGATCAATTCCTTTTTTAATTTTTCAAATACAGGCCGATGCTTTTTGGAAGAAATGAGGTTATTCATCTCTTTTGGATCTTTTTTCAGATCATACAATTGCCATTCATTCACCGTATAGAAATAAATCAGCTTATAGTCTTCGCCACGAATAGCAAGATGGGGAATCACAGTGTGATCCCTTACAAATTCATAATAATGATAGTAGAGATAAGGTCTTCCAAGGTCTTTTTTCTCTGCGGTCAGGACAGGCTTTAAACTTAAACCATGCATCCATCCGGGAACATTTGCTCCTGCAAGATCAAGGATGGTTGGTGCAAAGTCTATATTTTGAACCATGGCCTGGCTTGTCGATCCGGGCCTGATATGTCCCGGCCAGCGTACAAGCAATGGAGTCTGCATGGATACGTCATAAGCAAAACGCTTGTCGAACCAACCGTTTTCTCCAAGGTAAAAGCCCTGGTCGCTGGTATAGATTACAGCTGTGTTTTCTGTTAATTTTTCTTTGTCCAGATGATCAAGCAACCGCCCGATGCTTTCATCAATGGAAGCTATGCAGGCCATATAATCCTGCATATACCACTGGTATTTATATTTCAGCAACTCCTTGCCACGTAATTTCTTATCACGGATGATTTTACCCCTTTCCGCAAAAATTTCTTCATACCGTTTTAGCAGTGAATCCGGCACGCGTTTCATGATGGCATTATAGTACTGTACCTGCTGATCGGATGGTTTCAACTCAGGTATATCCATCAGGTATGAAGGATTGATCTTAAGATCACTGCACAACTCCATATCTGCCAGGATACTCATTGTTTGCTTTACCCAGGCGGTACCGCGGCCGGCAGTGTCAGCATACAGTGTTGACGGTTCAGGGAATGTTTTCTTACTGAACTGTTCAAGATATTTCAGCGCCGGGAAGAAATATCGATGTGGTGCTTTGTGATGGAAAAAAAGTGCAAACGGCTTTGACCGGTCACGATTATCAAGCCATTTAATGGCATTGTCCGTAAGCACATCAGTTGCATAGCCCCGTTCAGTGATGGTATCACCTGTCATTTCAATGATCCGCGTATCGAAATACTGACCCATTCCCGGCAAAATTTTCCAATAATCAAAACCGGTGGGATAGGAATGGAGATGCCATTTACCGATAAGTGCAGTCTGGTACCCTGATTGCTGCAAAAGCTTTGCAAGGTTTTCGCGGTTAGGATCGAAAGGAGTACGATTGTCTTTCACACCACTTTTATGGGAATGTTGCCCGGTCAGCAAAGTTGCCCTTGCGGGAGAACAAATGGAATTACCAACAAATGCTTTGGTAAACTTGATCCCTTCTTTCGCAAGTCTGTCAATATTTGGTGTCTGGATAAACTGCTTATTATAAGCACTGATAGCATCATCGTCGTGATCATCACTCATAATGTAAATGATATTCGGACGTTGCTGGGCAAATACTGAACAGACGACAAACAATAAGATGACTAAGAGGCTTTTCTTCATTCCCGGATAATTAATTGATAAGACCTTAATACGGATAACTAAATATACAGTAAGCAGTTCAATTACCAGCTTCATAAGTAAAAATACCAGCCAGTGTTTATACGGATACCGGGACAAAAAAATCATAGCACATTGAGTGTTTGACCGACTGGATTTTTCCCTTGCGTAATTATAGTCCGGCGAGTACTTTCAAAAGAGATTTAGTAAACAAAATACCTATGAATGCCATTCGAACCATCTTGCTGGTTACATGCCTTGCAATGTCGCTGGTAATGTATGGCCAGGAAAAATTTAGCCGGATCAAAATCCACCTTCCCGATGAGCCGGCGCCACGCTCCAGGTTGATTGGCCTGCTCGATGCAGACCATTTTAATCCAACTGAGAACGGCGTAATTGTCGAAGTAGGTGCATCAGTGCTTTCAGGGCTTAAACAATCAGGGTATGAATACGAAGTGCTGATTGACGATGTAACACGGCATTTTGTTGAACAGAGTCAGCTTTTTTTCAAACAGTCCGAAACAGCAGGTCGTGTTGCTTTTGAAACAGCCGGTGAGTCAGTGAAGAATTTTATAGAAACGCCTTCATTCTTTTCAACCAATGGTTTGCCACCGGGCGGTATGGGTGGTTATTATACGTTTGCTGAAATGGTGGCCAAAATGGATCAGCTCGTTGCAGCCTTTCCAAACCTGGTACAAAAGACTTCCATCGGGCAATCCATCGAAGGACGTGATATTTGGTGTATCAAGATATCAGATAATGTTGCCACCGATGAAGATGAACCGGAAGTGCTTTACCTCGGACTGCAGCATGCGCGCGAAGCCATCACCGGAACCAGCCTGATATTTTTTGCACAATACCTTGCGCAAAACTTTGGTTCTAACCCCGCCGTAACAGAGCTCGTATCAAATCGTGAAATATTTATTGTGCCCTGTGTGAATCCCGACGGGTACGTCTACAATCAGATTAACAACCCGGGTGGTGGCGGTATGCAAAGAAAGAACCGCCGTAATGTAGGCTCTGACATGACCGGGCAGAAAGGTGTTGATCTCAATCGAAATTATGGAGTTGACTGGGCTGATTGTGCAGGAGCATCTTCAGCCTGCGGATCCAATTCAACCTCGAACGAAACATATTGGGGTTCGGCGGCATTTTCGGAACCTGAGACAAGAGCCATCCGGGATCTTTGTTATGAGAGGAATTTTGTAGCAGCATTTGATCAGCACTGTTCCGGCCCTTATTATTCTCTGCCATTCGGCCGTCGAAGTTATCATACCATGAATACACCTGACAGACATTTTTATACATATATCCCTGCCTTAATGGGAAAACACAACGGGCATCGTGCAGGCGATAGTTATGCAACTGTGAAATATGAGGTGGCAGGCGGTGCAAAAGACTGGTGGTTACTGGGCGATATTGAAACCTATCCCGGTGAGCCAAATAAAAAAGGAAAGATTTATGGCATGACGGGCGAAGCGGGCGGTGGCGGATTCTGGGCACCCAGCAACCAGATCATTGAATTATGTAAGAACTTGTGTTTTCAAAATATGCAACTGGCATTTGCGGCAGGGTCATATGTCGAAATCCAGGACAAGAGTGATGTTGCCATTACCAGTTCAAATCCGTATGTCAGTTTTAAAATACAACGTGTAGGACTTGGCAATGAACCGGTGACTATCAGCCTGGTTCCCCTGCAGAACATTGTTTCCGCTGGAACGCCTGTTACTGTTAATAGCCTTCCACAATATTATGATACGCATATAGACAGTATTCGCATCATGATTCCTTCGGCACTGGGCAATGGGCAGGTGATCAGGTATGTGTGGCGTGTACAGACCGGAGGTCTCACTATTGATGATACCGTCACAAAAATGTTTCATCCCAATGTTGTTTTTTCTGATGATATGGAATCGGGCTCTGTAACGGGTAAGTGGAATGTATCGGGTGGCTGGGGATATACTTCAGCCCATTCTGTATCCGGCAGCCGTTCGATTACAGAATCCCCTTCTGGCAACTACTCAGCCAATGATCTTCGTATTGCTGCACTGAAAAATCCTGTAGACCTGAGTGATGCAACGGCTGCATATATCAGTTTCTGGACAAGACATCGTGCTGAAAACTTCAGGGATATTCTAAGGCTTCAGTTGTCTACAAACAGCACAGACGGATTAAACGGCGACTGGGTCAATGTGAGTGGCCGCCTTACCGTGCAGGAGTCAAATACTACCAGCCAGGGGCGTCTTTCAAATATGCCTGCTTTAACAGGTATACGAGAAAACTGGAGCCGCGAACTGATTGAAATTCCACAGGCTTATTACAACAGCAATAGTGTGTGGTTCCGTTTTGAATTCAGTTCTGATGGAACGTCTTCCAACGACTTTGAGTATGATGTGGATGATGGTTTTTATATCGATGATTTCAAAATTGTAAAATCAATGTCACCATTGGTGGTACTGCCGGTACAGTTCATTAGTTTCAATGCGCGCCTGCAGGCTGATGAAACAGTCAGGCTGACATGGGAAGCGATCACGGATCAATACCACGATCATTTTGTAGTGGAGCGTTCAACCGACGGACATAATTATTATGTACTCGGAATTGTCCCTTCCGGCAACCCATTCCAATTCGTCGACCAATCTCCTGCGGAAAAAAATAATTATTACCGCCTCAGGCAGGTCGATAAAGATGGTACAACCTCTTACAGCCAGGTTGTGACTATTTATTACTATCATTATAGACCCGTCGTTTCAGCTTATCCCAACCCCGTCAATGATGTGTTGTCGTTGCGAATACAACAAGTCAATGTTTCGGGTTATCGTGCCAGCCTTGTGGATATCGCAGGGCGGACAGTTGGGGAGAAAATCATTCCTGTCTCAGGTAATGGTGCCGGCATCACCTTCGACATGCGCTTATTACCCGCGCAACTTTACCTCTTAGTTGTCAGGAATGAGAAAAATGAAATTGTTTCAACATTCAGGGTAATGAAACAATAAGGTGTGGCTAACTACGTTTGATATACGGGCCTGCCAATCGGCGGCCCTTTTTTATACTTCAGGATACTTTCTCTTTTTTCCCCATTGATTTTCAATACAATCTAATGTATTGACAGAGAATCAATTACACAACCTGCACCGTGTTTTATGCAGCCGGGTTCGGGTTCTGTCGCATTCGCTGGAAAAACTTATTAGGATATGTACTTATTCGTGAGCTAAAGAGCCTGCGCGAATGTGAGGTGTAGATTCTGTGTACTAATTTTCATAAACGTAAATCCATGCTATGAAAAAACTTTACCTGCTTTTCTTCATAACAATTATGATCCCGGGCCTACTGCACTCGCAATGCACCAATACCGTGGTCGACTGGGATTACAGAGATTTTTTCTCACAAGACAATACAACTATCCGTAATTATGTGAGCCAGGCCCGGGCGCAAGAACAATATTTTGCCTTCGGAGCCAATAAACTTACCATTACACATAATTATACGCTCAACAATGTAAAAGGAGATAACACTACTCATATCGGATCGGCAGGATCGTATGGAACGAGTGGTGCGGGGGCCGACATACAGTTTGTAGGTAATGGTACGATTACACTTCGGTTTGATGACCCGGTAACAGATCTTCGTTTTTCATTGTTTGACGTGGATCGAAACCAACGCGTAAGTTTCGATGCCAGGAATGGTGTCACGCCTCTCAGTGTATCCCTGGCAACAGTAAGCAGCACCACCCTGGCGATAACAAATAACAATACACCGACAGCCTATGTTGTGGCCAATAGTACCACCGTGGCAAACAACTCTACAAGTGCTACGGTTAATGTGTCTGTTGCTGGTCCGGTTACATCAGTCACACTCACCATAAACTACTCGGCCAGTTGTACAAGCAGTTGCGGTACGGGTGGTACCGAAGACCGTTCATTTTGGCTCTCGGATATATATGGATGTACCGTGAGTTCTTTCCCTGACAATTATTATGAAGTGAGCCGTCCCTTTACAGGTATGCCGGGCTATGTGCTTGCTGTAAGAAACAATGTGTTTTACTATGTGGATCCGGCGACCGGCCGTTCAAAGTATTTGTTTACAGACTATGGACATACCAATATTAATTCAATGTCCTATGATCCATACAGGAGATATGTTTATTACACATACAGTCTTTCAGGAAGTGGTGGTAACGGCACCAATCCCAATGAGAAATCATTGAGGAGATATCACTACGATATGGACACCCTTGGCGTTCTGGTCGATAATGTGAATACACTGGGTATACCAACATATGAAAATGGTGTGGAGACAGCCGCCGCAGCATTTTATGGTGACAAATTATACCTTGGTATTGAAGGTGGTTCAAATTATACAGAATCCAATATCTGGAGAATTGACCTGAGCGCTGATCAATTGCCCGTTGGAATCAGCCAGGTTTACTCGCAACCACCATATGTAAGTGGTAATCGCACCCAGGACTGGAGTGATTTCGGTATCAACAATGGAGTGCTTTATGATTTCGATGCCGGTGCGGCCGGTAGCGGTACCAATAAGGATTTCCATCATCAGAATTTGTTTACCGGTGTGGTTACACGCTATCTTCCTTCAGGCACGTTAATACCTCGACAGGTCTCTGTCGACTGGCAGGGCACACTTTATAATGTGGGTTCACCCAGTTCTATTGCTGCGGGTACCATTGCACCATATAATGGTACCAACAATGTAGGCACGGCAAGAACAATCACTTATGATGGCGTTACGGTAGTGGGTAGCTGGGGTGATGCCGCCGAAGCTTTCCGCCCTTTTTGCGATTTCGGAGATGCTCCGGCGTCATACGATCCTGACC
>Ga0065721_10004508_pt1 | contig 26007 bp, 19 predicted proteins | sample Mesricmetagenome_FD_59108 | JGI IMG/M metagenome (GOLD analysis project Ga0065721, IMG submission 59108) | Mesophilic microbial community from rice straw/compost enrichment Sample: eDNA_1 v2 (version 2) | ecosystem: Engineered > Solid waste > Grass > Composting > Bioreactor | place: USA: Davis... | reverse complement strand
CGATAGAAGGAGAGCATCTCGGCGTCCTGCTTCTCTTCGTCCCATTCCATGCACTTGCGGCAGTCCGGATCGCCTTCCCCGGTCATGCCGATCTCGTCGCCGTAGTAGATGCAAGGCGTTCCCGGGTACGTGAGCTGGAATAACGCGGAGAGCCGCATCCGGTGTCCATCCTCCTTGCAAAGCGTGAGCAGGCGAGGGGTGTCGTGGCTGCCGAGCAGATTAAACGCGGCCTCGTTCACCTGCTGCGGGTAGGAGGCGAGCTGCTTGCCGATCCGGTTCGCGAAGGCGGCGGCATCGATCTTGCCCTTGGCGAAAAAGTCGAGCACGGCGTTCGTTAACGGATAGTTCATGACGGCGTCGAACTGGTCGCCCTGAAGCCAAGGCATCGAGTCGTGCCAGATCTCCCCGAGAATGTAGGCGTCCGGATTGACGGCTTTGACCGTCTTGCGGAATTCGCGCCAGAATTCATGATCGACCTCGTTCGCCACGTCCAGCCGCCAGCCGTCGATGCCGATCTCCTCCACCCAATAACGGGCCACCTCGAGCAAGTACTTTTTCACATCCGTGTTCTCGGTATTCAGCTTGGGCATGATCGGCTCGAACGCGAACGTCTCGTACGTCGGAATGCCGTCCTTGATCGTCAGCGGGAACTCCCGCACGTGGAACCAATTCGCATAGGGAGACTCCGCTCCCTTCTCGAGAACATCGACGAACGGAGGGAACGTTTTGCCGGCATGGTTGAACACCGCGTCCAGAAGCACCCGAATGCCGCGCGCGTGACAGGCGTCGACCAGTTCCTTCAGCTTCTCGTTCGTTCCGAAGTGAGGGTCCACCTTCAGATAATCCTGGGTGTCGTACTTGTGGTTGGTCGTCGCTTCGAACAACGGAGTGAAGTAGATCGCGTTAACGCCCAGCTTCTCGATATAATCGAGATGGTCGAGGACTCCCTGCAGGTCGCCTCCGAAGAAATTCTTGGGGGTCGGCTTGCCGCCCCAGGGCTCGGCGTTCTCCGGGCTGATCGAAGGATCGCCATTCGCGAACCGCTCGGGGAAAATCTGATAGAACACGGCGTCCTTTACCCAAGCCGGGGGAGTAAACACGTCTACGGGATTGATAAACGGGAATTCGAACATGTTCTCGGAATCGGACGGAGCTTTCGTGCGGAACTCCTTCTCGTTCAGGTAGAGGCTGTCGGCCCCTTGGCGAAAATGGAAAGCATAGCGCAGGCGGCGGTACGGAGGCCGGACGGCGGCTTCCCAGTAATCGAACCGGTCGTCCGAGGTGAATCGGCGCATCGGCACGCTGTCTTTCGTTTCTTTCCAAGCGTACTTGTCGCCGACGATGGCATGGACGGAATCGACGTCGTTCTTCTTGGTGCGGACCCTCAGGTGCACGGTTCTTCCGTCATACGCATAAGACCAGTTTTGCTTCGGACGATGATAGATCGCTTCTTTTAACATGCTCTTCGCTCCTCTGAATGAGATGGACTCCGACAACCGGCGAACAAGAAGAACGGCAAAAAAGGCACAATCCTCCCGCCAACTGCCTGCGCGCCGAGGTTGTACCTTGAAGGTAGCATTGCCTTTGAATTGTCATCGTTTACATTTCCAATTATAAGCGATCCCGGAAGGACCGCCAAGCCCGGCTTTATCGGAATTTTGTATGTTTTTTTGCCATCGTTCGTGCGATTCGGAGCCCGTTAGCCAAGACAAGTCGAAAGAGGATATGGTTTAATAAGGGAGAAGGTTGAAACCAAACGGGACCAATACGCGATTGACGGAGGATTCGAGACCATGGACGCGACTAGTAAAAAGACCCTGCGCTACCCTATCATTCTGGCATTGGCGGCAAGCCTGCTCGTCCTGCCTGCTTGCGGGGGCAAGGACAAGCCCGCGGAGGCGAATCCATCCGGAGAGAGCGCGCCAAGCGCTTCGGCTTCGACAGGCCCGGATGCGTCCGAGGCGCCCGTCGCCAATTTTCTCGCTCCGCTGACCGGCTTGCCGTCGGTGGAAGAAGTGACGAAGCGGCCGCTTTCGGTCATGATCAACAACTACGCGGCGGCGCGTCCCCAATCGGGGCTGACTCAGGCGGATACGGTGTGGGAAGTGCTTGCGGAAGGCGGCATTACTCGGTTGGTGGCTATTTTCCAAAGCAAGAGCTTCACGGATCCGATCGGTCCCATTCGCAGCATTCGCCCCTATCTGATCGACATCGGAGAGAGCTACGGAGGTGTGCTCGTGCATGCCGGCGCCAGCAACGACGCCCTCGCGCTCCTGCAGCATTCCGGCAAAGCCGATCTCGACGAGATCAACAACGCGGGCGCTTATTTCTATCGGGAGAAATCCCGCAAAGCGCCGCACAACCTCTACTCGACGCTCGAGATGCTCCGCGAGGGAGCGGCCAAGCGCAAGTTCGACGAGACGGCGGACGTGCCGCTCGTGACGTTCAGCCCTCAGCCGGACGTAGCCGCCGCGGCAACCGCATCGCAGATCGAGGTGAAGTTCCAGCTCTCGGACTACAAGGTCGAATACGCGTATGACTCGGCGACGGGGCTGTACGCCCGCTCGATCAACGGGGAGCCGCACGTCGACTTGAACAACGGAGAGCAGCTGAAGGCGGCCAACCTGGTCGTGTTCTCGACCAAGCATCGCGCTTACGACGACGTCGGCCGGCTGGAGATCGACTTGAACAGCGGCGGCAAAGCCTTGTTGTTCCAGCAAGGACATGTCATCGAGTGCACGTGGGAGAGAACGAAAGGGGACATCGTCCGGCTGACGAAGGACGGGAAGGAGCTTCCGTTCGTTCCGGGCGTGACATATTACCACGTGGTGCCGAATTCGGATTCGCTGGAGAACCATGTGACGTACCAGTAGGCTGCAAGCGGCCGGAACCGGCAAGAAGAACGAGGATCGTCCGATCGCTGAGGTACTGTAATAGAACTCGAACAGCCCGACTGCCGGTAATGGCGGTCGGGCCTTCTTGCCGTAAGGGACGGATGAAGCCGTTTAGACGATCGTATTGCTGATCAGCGTCAGAAAGCCGTTCGAGTCGGCGGCGCCGATTCGTTGAGCGATGGCTTGTTCCGCGGCTTGGCTGAACAGGTACCATTGGTCTTCGGAGAAGTCATGCACCAGATAGCCTGGATATTCCTTGGATTTTTCCGGATTGGAGGTGTCCGTGGAATAAATATCGTAACGCTTTAGGCTGTTGCCCTTATCGTCCAAGAAGTCGTATTGCCCGTTCTTGTAATAGATACCAGGCTCGTACGCCATAACTAACCAAGAGTAATTCTCGGGTGCCGCGACCTTGTCTCCCAGGTTGTCTTGAAACAGTTCGTATATCGCCTCGTTATAGGCATTCCCCTTGACCTGCTGGACGATTCCGCCCATCGTCATATGGAATTCCTGCTGCAGCGCGGCTACTTTGCCCCCGTTGATAACGAGCGGCGCGGTCGCTATCGTGACGGTGGAATCGGCGTAATCCACCTTGCTGCCGAAGGCCTCCGCGATGAACCGAAGCGGAACGTAGACACGGCTATGGCTGACGTATGCGGGTGCGTCGAGCTTCACGTTTGCCCCATCGATGACGGAGGTATCGCTGCCCGGCTTCAGCACGATCTTCTTCTCATCCTTAGTTAAGGTGACTTCCGAATTCGCCCAATTCACCTGCGCTCCCAAGTTCTCGCCGACAACGCGCAGGGGAACCATTGTTCGGCCGCTCTTCGTTTCGGGCTTCGCGTCCGATACGACCGTCACGCCGTCGATCTTGATGGAATTCCCTGCCGCTGCATTAGCCGGCGACGCGGAAACAATGGCCGTAACAGCGATAGCAATACCTGCAAGAATCTTCTTCATTCCGTTAGCTCCTTCTTGAGAATGTAAACTTCTACTTCCTATTAGACTAGAGATTTGGGAATTAGTTTCAGTTCCGCTTCCGATACTCGCTCGGAGTCATGCCGAACCACTTCTTGAACGACTTGGAAAAGTAAAGCGGATCCGCGTACCCGACCGATCGGGCGACTTCTTCGACGGAGAGAGGCTCCAGCAGCAGAAGCTTGGCGCGGTCCATCCGAAGCTGCTGCAGGTAACGGACCGGCGACACGCCGATCTCCTGGTGGAACAGCTTCGTCAGGTAGGTGCGGTGGTAGCCGAGCTCCTGCGCCATCCGGGCGATCGAGACGGAGGAGGCCGCTTGGGCTTGAAGCCAGCGGGCGGCCCGGTCCGCTTCGGCCGCGGCGATGCTTTTTTTGCTCGCGGTGACGGGCGGTCCGTCCGGGCGATTGGCCTTCGCCCAAGCGGAGAAAGCGAGCTTCAGCCACGCCTCGGCTTCCCAGTCGGCGGTCCATTCCTTCTTGCGGAACGTCCGCTCGATCTCGTTCATCGCCTTGAGCGCGACGTCCGCTCCTCCGCTCAGGATAGGATGGTCCGCGTCGATCCCGGCGGCCGCGAGCCATCGTTCCGCCTCGCTCCCGCGAAAGGCGACCCAGCGGTAGCGCCAGGGGGTGCCCGCGGACGATTGGTAGCTGTGCATCTCCCCCGGCAGAATGACGAAGCTGTCGCCCGGGCCTAAATCGTAATGGCGGTCGCGGCAGCGGAACCATCCGGTCCCTTCCATGACCGTATGAATCAGGATGTAATCGAGCCGCTGAGGCCCCATCCGATGCTCCGGCTCGGTCTGCGAATGCCCGGAGAACAGGACGGAGAGCGGCCCGCCCTGCCGGGGGGACGGGTGAACGGCGGTGATGGAGACCGGTTTTCTGCGCATGGATGGACCTCCTCGAATAGAAACGACAAAAGTACATATATCGCATTTTTTCATCCATATGGTTGTAAGCGTTGCCTCTATATTATAGAACGCAGAGAGTCTTTATTCTACCTACACTTTAGGAGGTCTCTGCCCATGTCCAAAATCACGTTCCTCGGAGCCGGAAGCACCGTTTTCGCCAAAAATGTACTAGGTGACGTCATGCTGACGCCGTCGCTTCAGGAGTTCGAGCTTGCCCTGTTCGATATCGATCCGGTGCGGCTCAAGGATTCCGAGAACATGCTGAATAATCTCCGCGGCACGTCGGGGAGCCGTTGCAGGGTGGTCGCTTATTCGGACCGCAAGGAGGCTCTGCGCGGGGCCAAGTACGTCGTGAACGCCATCCAGGTCGGAGGTTACGAGCCATCCACGGTCATCGACTTCGAAGTGCCGAAGAAATACGGCCTGCGCCAGACGATCGCGGATACGCTGGGAATTGGCGGGATTTTTCGCAATCTTCGCACGATTCCGGTCATGCTGGACTTCGCCCGCGACATTCAAGAGGTCTGTCCCGACGCGTGGTTCCTCAATTACACGAACCCGATGGCGGTGCTGACGAACGTCATGAACACGTATGGCGGGGTCAGGACGGTCGGGCTGTGCCATAGCGTTCAAGTGTGCGTCAACGACCTGTTCAAAGCAATCGAAATGGATACGGCCGGCGTGCAGTCCAAGATCGCGGGCATCAACCACATGGCGTGGCTGCTGGAGGTCACGAAGGACGGCGTCGACCTGTATCCGGAGATCAAGCGCCGCGCGGCGGAGAAGCAGAAGGAGAAGCATCCCGACATGGTGCGCTTCGAGCTGATGAACCGGTTCGGCTACTACGTGACCGAGTCGTCCGAGCACAACGCGGAGTATCATCCGTACTTCATCAAGCGCCAATATCCGGAGCTGATCGAACGCTTCAACATCCCGCTGGACGAATATCCGCGCCGCTGCGTGAACCAGATCGAAGGCTGGGCGAAGATGCGCGACAGCATGGTGAACAACGTGGATCTGACGCACGAGCGCTCGCATGAGTACGCTTCGTATATTTTCGAGGCGATGGAGACGAACACTCCGTTCAAGATCGGCGGCAATGTGATGAACACGGGCGGGCTGATCTCGAACTTGCCGCGCGAGGCGTGCGTCGAGGTGCCTTGTCTGGTGGACGCGTCCGGAGTGACTCCGACGTACGTTGGCGCTTTGCCGCCTCAGCTAGCCGCGCTCAACCGCACGAACATCAACACGCAGCTGCTGACGATCGAAGCCGCGATGACCGGCAAGAAGGAGCACGTCTACCACGCCGCGATGCTCGACCCGCACACGGCCGCCGAGCTGTCGATCGACGACATCGTGTCTCTATGCGATGACTTGATCGAGGCTCACGGGGATTGGCTTCCGGAGTTTGTCTAAGCGCGAGAACGCGAATATAGCAACCCCCGGCGCAACGATGCGCCGGGGGTTGTCGTCTTCAGGTGCCGCCTGCTCCCTTCAGAAGGAGCCGGCCTTGGCTTTGCGGTACTCGCCGGGGGACATACCGGTCTCCCGTTTAAACAGGTTGCAAAACTGTGCGTCGTTCGTGAACCCCGTCTCGGAGGAGACTTCGGAGATGTGCATGCGCGAGTGAATCAGCAGCGACTTGGCGAACTCGAGCCGCTTCATGAGCAAATAGCGGATCGGAGAGTCGCCGTACCGATCCCGGAACAGATGGCGGAACCGGTCGTAACTGTAGCCGGACATCCGAGCCAGCGCTTCGATCGACAGCTTCTGGCGGTAATGCTCGTCCATATAGTTGCGGACGTACTGAACCCGGTCGGCGGAAGCCTGCGCCGTCTTGCCCCGGCCGAACATGCGCAGCATAAGCGGAGCGATCTCGCTGGCCATCAAATTCAGCAGATGCGCGTATCCCTCGCGCCGCTGCGAGAACTCGGCTTCGATCCGGCGCATGAGCTGCTCGATCGTGCGGTCCTTGTCGTCTTCGTAGACGCCGCTTAGGGACCGCATCTCGGGGCTTGCGCACTGGAAGCCGACGAACAGAATCCTCGCGTCTTCCTGATGGTTCTCGTTATGCAAGCAGCGGGGCGGAAGGAACGCGAACGTGTTCGCCTGGAACGGATAGCTCATTTGACCGATCGTCGTCGTCCCTTTGCCTTCGAGGTAATAAACAAGCTCATAGCATTCATGTTGGTGAGGAGGGATGTAAGTGTTTCTGCCATGATCGGCGCTGACAATATATAGGAAGCGATCCATAAGCTCACCCTCGTTTCCCAAGAAATTAGCCAGATCGTGCAAAAAGACGGCCAGATCGCGATAATGTAGAGCGCATCAATTTGCTATGATCGTATCAATAAAAAGCGAAAACCGCAACCGGATGCGAAAACCATTTGTTCCGCCTCAACGCGTGAACGAAGCGATGAAAAGCGACTTTTCCGGCCATGTGAAAACGCTTTTTGTGAGGTAAGCTGACGTGTCGCAAGGGGTCTTAAGCATTGTGCAGGTATAACATCGGGGGAGTGATCGGGATGAAGAGGAAGAAGGGTCTACTGTTAGCAACGTTGGCCGCCGTTCTGCTTTTATCGGCTTGTTCGGGGGGCAACGGCGGCGGCAACGCAAGCGAGAGCGCGGATTCGGGCGGAGCTTCGAGCCCTGCCGAATCCGGCAAGAAAACGAAGGTTGTTCTGCTCGTTCCAGGCAATCTTGGCGATAAGTCGTTCTTCGACGCGGCGAACCGGGGAATGGATTTGCTGAAGGAGCAGCTCGGCGCGGAGACGAAGGTGATCGAGATGGGTACCGACAAGACGAAGTGGGAGCCGACGGTCAACGATATCGCTTCGCAGGATTGGGACTTCATCCTATCCGGGGGAGCCGACATTACGGAAGTTTTCAACGCGGCGGCCGAGGCGTATCCGGATAAGAAGTTTATCGACTACGACACGGAAAATCCGGAGGTGCCGGACAACGTGTACGCGATGTCGTACGCGACGAACGAGGTTTCGTTCCTGGCGGGCGCGGTGGCGGCTCTAACGACGAAGTCGAGCATGCCGCAAGCCAATCCGGACAATGTGATCGGCTTCCTCGGCGGGATGGACATTCCGGGCATCAACACCTTCCTGGTCGGTTATATCGAAGGCGCCAAATACGTCGATCCTGACGTCAAGGTCGCCGTCTCGTATGCCGGAAGCTTCTCCGACCCGGCCAAGGGCAAGGAACTGTCGCTCGTCGAATACAACTCCGGTGTCGACGTCATCTTCAACGTGGCAGGCGGGACAGGCCTCGGAGTGTTCGATGCCGCGAAGGAGAAGAAGCAATACGCGATCGGCGTCGATTCGGACCAGGCCATGCTGATGAAGGACAGCGACAGCGAGAAGGCGAACCTGATCGTCACGTCGGCGATCAAGAAGATCGATACCGCCATTCTCGGCGCGGTTAAGAAAGGCCAGGAAGGCACTCTGCCGTACGGAACGCTTGAACGGATGGGCTTTGAGCAGGACGGTGTCGGACTCGCCGACAACGAGATCTACAAGAGCGTCTTCCCGGCGGATCTGCAGGCGAAGATCGAGGACATAAAGAAGAAGCTGGCCGCTAAGGAAATTACAGTGACCGATGCGTCGGCAATGGAGACGTCGAAGGTCGAAGAGATCCGCAACTCCGTCAAACCTTAAGGCGCCGGGGAGCCGATTTCGGCCAAAGTTGGATACTTCTCCTTCCGGGGCGGGTATCCAACTTTACTTTTAGCAGACTTTATGGGGGAAGGGGAGGGCGAACGAGATGAGCGGAGCGTTGCTTGAAATGCGGGACGTGACAAAGGTGTATCCGAACGGCGTCATGGCCAACTACAAAGTCCGATTCTCGCTGCGGGAAGGAGAAATCCACGCGATCGTGGGCGAGAATGGAGCCGGCAAGTCGACGCTGATGAAAATGATGTTCGGCATGGAAGAACCGAGCGAAGGCGAGATCCTGCTGCGCGGCGAGAAGGTGAAGCTGGCTTCCCCGCAGGATGCGATCGACCGGGGCATCGGAATGGTGCATCAGCACTTCATGCTCGTGCCGTCGTTCACGGTCGCCGAGAACATGGTGCTCGGGATGGAGCCGAAGAAGGGGCTCGGCATCCATTTCGCCGAAGCCGTGCGGATGACGGAGGAGATGTCGCGCAAGTACAACCTGGCCGTCGATCCGAAGGCCAAGGTCGAGAACCTGACCGTCGGCATGAAGCAGAAGGTCGAGATCCTGAAGGCGCTTCTTCGCGGCGCGAAAATTTTAATCCTGGACGAGCCTACGGCGGTGCTGACGCCTCAGGAGACCGAGGAATTGTTCCGCGAGCTGAGGCTGCTCAAGGACCAGGGCCATACCATCGTTTTTATTTCCCACAAGCTAAAGGAAGTGAAGGCGATCTGCGACCGGATTACGATCATGCGGGCCGGACGCAGCGAAGACGCGTTCCGAACCGCGGACGTTACGGAACAAGAAATTTCCCGCCTGATGGTCGGCCGCGACGTCGTGCTCAAATACGACAAGGAGAAGCGAGAGGGGGGCGAGACGATTCTCGCCGTCCGCGGCTTCTCGCTCGCCGGCAGCGCTGGCAGTCGGCTGCTGTCGGACGTCGGCTTCACCGTCCGGGCCGGGGAGATTGTCGGCATCGCCGGCGTGGAGGGCAACGGCCAGACGCCGCTCGTCGAGGCGCTTACGGGAAGTTTGGCCGGGACTGCGGTCGGCGGTTCGGTCACCGTCAAGGGAGCGGACATTCTGGGGGCCGACATTCGCGCCATCCGGAAGCACGGCGTATCGTACATCCCCGAAGACCGAATGAGGCAGGGGGCGGCGGGCGAAGCGAGCATCGCGGACAATCTCATCTCTACGCAATACGCCTCCGGGAAGCTTGGCGGGGGGATGTTCATGAACGGCGGCAAGATCGAACGGCTCGCGGCCTCGCTCATCGAAGCGTTCGACGTCCGGTGCTCCGGTCCGAAGCAGCCGATAGGCATGCTGTCCGGAGGCAATATGCAGAAGGTCGTCGTCGCCCGCGAATGCTCGACCGAGCCGGATCTGCTTATCGCCGAGCAGCCGACGAGGGGCGTCGACATCGGCGCCGCCCAGTTCATCCACCGGAAGCTTATCGAGCTTCGCGACCGGGGCTGCGCCATTCTGCTCGTATCCGCGGATTTGAATGAAATTCTGGAGCTTAGCGACAAATTGCTCGTCCTGTACGAGGGCCGAGTGACCGCCTACTTCGAAGAGCCGTCCGCTGTCGGCGAGGAGGAGCTCGGCTTGTACATGCTGGGCATCAACCGGCAGGATCCGGAGCAGATCGGGAGGGCCGTCCATCGATGAAAGCCAAATACTTCGAGCCGTTCCGCACGTTGGCGGTTATTCTGATTGCTCTTGTCATCGCGTTCGTCATCATCTCGCTCGTCAGCGATCGTCCGCTGGAGACGATTCTCATCTTCCTGTGGGAGCCGCTTGCGACGAAGGGTCATATCGGCAACCTGATCGAAATGGCGATTCCGCTCATGTTCACGGGACTGTCGGTGTCGCTGCTATTCCGCGCGAACCTGTTCAACCTGGGCGCAGAAGGCATCTTCTACTTCTCCGGCGTCGTCGCCGCGGCCATCGCCATCCACGCGAGTCTGAACGGCTTCCTGCATCCGATCGCCGCGATCGCCGCGGGATCGGTCGTCGGAGCGCTGCTGTCCGCCATTCCGGGCATTCTGAAGGCGAAATGGAATGCCAACGAACTCGTCACTTCGCTTATGTTCAACAACATTCTGTTCGGCGTCGGCTTGTATATCCTAAACTACCAGCTGCGGGACGCGAAGGCGTTCTCGTCGGCTTCGTACAAATTCGAGCCTACGGCGCTCTTGAGCCGCATCTGGCCGGGTACGCGCGTTCACACCGGGCTTATCATCGTGCTCGTTATGATCGTGGCCGCGCATGTTTTTCTCTACAAGACGAAATGGGGCTATGAGCTCAGGATGACGGGAGCGAATCGGGCATTCGCGGGCTACTCGGGCATCCGGACGGCCAGGGTTATTATCCTCACGCATCTAATCGCCGGGTTCATCGCCGGCATGGGCGGCTCGGTCGAGGTACTCGGCATGTACACGCGCTTCAACTGGGTCTCTCTGCCGGGCTACGGTCTGGACGGGGCGCTCGTGGCGATGCTGGCGAAGAATAACCCGTTGTCCGTCATCGGAGCGGCGCTGTTCCTCTCCTATATCCGCAACGGGGCCGATCTGATGGCCCGGCTGTCGGACGTTCCGTCGGAGATGATCTCCATCGTGCAGGCGATCATCATTCTGCTGCTGTCGGCCGAGCAATTCCTGAAGTTCTGGAAAAACCGAATGTTGCTGAAGGAGGCGCGGAAGCATGGATAGCTTGTGGAGCGTGATCTGGTCGACCGATTTCGCCTTCTCCATCCTCCGGGTGACGACGCCGATTCTGTTCGCCGCGCTCGGGGCGCTCATCTCCAACCGCGCGGGCATCATCAACATCGGGTTGGAGGGCATCATGCTTGTCGCGGCGCTGACCGGCGTCGTGACAAGCGCTTATACGCACAGCGCATGGGTCGGTCTCTTGTGCGCCGTTCTCTCGGGCGTTATGATCGCCGGCATTCTGGCCTTCTTTACGCTGCAATTCAAGACGCATATCATTCTCGGCGGCATCGCGATCAATATGTTTGCGTCCGGGGGAACCGTATTCTTCCTCTACCTGCTGAGCGGCGACAAGGGCGCCTCGAGCTCGCTGCAAAGCAAGGTGCTGCCGAACGTCGACATTCCGCTGCTGAAGGACGTTCCCGTGCTCGGCCCCATTCTGTCGGGGCATAACGTGCTCACGTACGCGTCGATCGCCGCCGTATTCGCCGTGTACTACATGATGAAGCGCACGCCGCTCGGGCTGCGCATTCGTTCCGTCGGCGAGAACCCGCATGCGGCCCAGTCGGTCGGCGTCAGCGTCGTCCGCACCCAATATACCGCGCTCCTGCTCAGCGGCTTGCTGGCGGGACTCGGCGGAGCGTACATGTCGATGGGCTATTTGTCGCTGTTTACGAGGGACATGACGGCGGGCAGGGGCTGGATCGCCATAGCCGCGGAATCGATGGGACGAAGCACGACGGTCGGCACAACGCTGACGTCGTTCCTGTTCGGAGCCGCCAACGCGCTCGCGAACGCGTTGACAGTGCTCAAAATTCCGTCGGAGCTGATCGCCACGTTCCCTTACGTCGCGACCGTTATCGGTCTGCTCGTTTATGCGATCGGCGAATCGCGGAAGAGAAAAAAAGCGGCCGTAAAGCCGAACGAAGGATGAGGAGAGTCGGACATGACATTGGAGTTGGCAAGACCGATCATCATCGACTGCGATCCGGGGCACGATGACGCGATTGCGATATTGCTCGCGCTCGCGAACCCGGAACGGTTGCGAGTGCTCGGCATTACGACCGTCGGCGGCAACCAGGTGCTGGAGAAAATAACCGACAACGCCCTGAAGCTGCTCAGCTTCGTGGACGCGGACATCCCGGTCGCCATGGGGGCGAAGGGGCCGTTGCTGGGCAAGCTGGTGACGGGCGCGGAAGCGCACGGAGAATCCGGCATGGACGGGCCCGTACTGCCCCCAAGCAAGTTCAGGCCGGTGCGGCAAGGCGCCGTCGAGTTTATGGTCGAGCGGATTCGTTCGAGCGATCGCCCCGTAACGCTCGTGCCGATCGGCCCGTTGACCAACGTGGCGATGCTGCTTGCCGCCTACCCCGATGTGAAGGAGAAGATCGAGTGCATCTCGCTCATGGGCGGCGGCCTGGCTTACGGCAACGTCACCGCCGAGGCGGAGTTCAACATTTACGTCGACCCGGAGGCGGCGCGCATCGTATTCGAATCCGGCGTCCCGATCGCGATGAGCGGCCTGGACGTCACCGACAAGGCCATGATCTACGAAGAGGAGATCGCGGAATTGAAGCGGCGCGGCAAGGTGTCCGTCATGGTCGGGGAACTGCTGGACTTCTACTCGATATACAGCCGGAAGCTGGGCTTCGACGGCAGCTCGCTGCACGATCCGTGCGCGGTGGCCTGGCTATTGCAGCCCGAGCTCTTCGAGTCGAAAGCTTATTACGTGACGGTGGAGACGAAGGGGGAGCGGACGCGGGGCATGACGGTGGCGGACATGCGCCGCAAGCCGAACGACGCTCCGAACGCGCACGTGCTGCTGGACGTGGACCGGGATGCGTTTATCCGGCTCCTCTTCGACGCGCTGGAGCGGTTGGACCGGCAGGCGGCGCTACGACCCGCGGAAGGGGAGTGATCGCGTGGCTGGATGGGACCGCTTGCGGGAGCTGGTGAGGCTGGAGATTGTCCAGCGGATGGAGGAAGGCTGCGATATCGAGGGGTTTGACGAGAAGCTGGCGGAGGCGGACGAGGACGAAGAGCGGCTGATGCGTGTTTACGAAGAGCTGATCGGGCTGGGCGTGCGCGATGATTATCCGTTCGAGGAGCCTTCTGATCTCGAGAGCATTCGCCGGCTCCGTCCCGACGGGCCGAGGCGGATGGATGCCGGCTGGAGCGAGCCGGAGTGGCTCGATAAGTTCTACGGCGCCTGGCTTGGACGCTGTGCCGGCTGCGTGCTCGGGAAGCCGCTGGAGCATGCGGATTACCTGTATGGCAAGGACGGGCGGCCCGGCTGGGCCAACGTCGAGCTGTGGTTCCGCGGCGCGGACGCTTGGCCGATTCGCGGTTATACTCCCGCGCGTTCGCGAGCGGAGTCGGAATATGGGCTGGCGCTCAACGATTGGTCGCCGATGAGCGTGCGGGAGACGATTCGTTATGCGGAGAGCGACGACGACATCCGTTATACGGTGCTTGGCCTTCTACTGTTGGAAGAGAAGGGGCTCGACTGGGACTCGTGGGACGTCGGCAAGCTGTGGCACCGGCATCTGACTTACAGCCAGGTATGCACGGCGGAGACGCAAGCGTATATGAACTTCGCACGCGAGACGTCGCATCTGAACGGCGGGAAGACTGCGGATTGGCCGGTTCGCGGGGAGCGCGTTCGCATGTATCTTAATCCGTACCGCGAATGGATCGGCGCGCAAATTCGGGCGGACGGGCTCGCTTACGGGGCTGCCGGGCATCCGGAACTGGCGGCCGAACTCGGCTGGCGCGACGCTTCGTTCTCTCATGTCAAGAACGGCGTATACGGCGAGATGTTCGCGGCCGCGATGATCGCCGCAGCGTTCGCCGAACGCGACAGCGGGCGCATCGTCGAGATCGGCCTGAGCGAGATCCCCGCGACGAGCCGATTGGCGAAGGCTGTGCGAGAGGCGGTCGACATCGCCAGGCGCGCGAAGGACGAGCGCGAGCTGGCGAGCGCCCTCTGGGACGCGTTCGGGCAGTACGACGCGGTGCACGCGATCAACAACGCGGCACTGGTTGCGGCGTCGCTCGTGTTTGCGGGCGACGACTTCGAGAAGGCGATCGCGATGGCCGTTTACGGCGGGTGGGACACCGACTGCAACGGGGCGACCGTCGGCTCCGTCATGGGAGCGAAGCTGGGCGCATCCGCGCTGCCCAAGGCGTGGATCGAGCCTCTGGGCGACACGCTGTACGCGGAGGTGCACGGGTTCCACCCGATCGCCATTTCGGCTTGCGCAAGGCGGAGCTATGAGGTGTTCCGCAAGCTGAGGCCGCGCTTGCCGGAGTGAGGGCGTCGCGGAGTGCCGGGATGACATCTATCGCGCGAAATCGGGTAATCGCATAATCGAACATAAGCTGCTCCTCCAAGTGCGCAAGAGCGCCTGGGGAGCAGCTTTGTGATCGATGGGGAGCTGACTGGCGCTAGAATCGTTCCGGAATCCAGAAACGGCTCATCGGAGGCTTGCCCTTCAGCTCGTCGATCATGTTCAGAACGAGCAGGTTCCAGTTGAGGAAGCCGCCGTTCATGACGGGCTCGCCCGTCTGCGGAACGTAGTATTCGTGCAGCGTGCCGGTACGTTCGAGATCTTCTCCGAGCAGCCGGACGGTTTTCTCGCACAGCTCCTCCGCTTGCTTCCTATGTCCATAGTTCATCAGCCCGCGAAAGACGACGTAGTTCGAGACGATCCAGATCGGACCGAGCCAGTTGGACGGGTTGTTCGTCGCGCGGCAGTCGAACATCTTCTCGTCCATCGCCAGAGTGGCGATGCCGTAAGGGCTGTTGAACGTGTTGGCGTCCGCGGCGTGGGTGTTGGCGAGATAGGCGGCCTGATGCGGCTCCGCCGCCCCGGACCAGAGAGGGATAAAGCCGGTCCAGGCGCGGATCTTGATCGGGAGCGTCTTCCAGAAGACGCCTAGCCCTTGATGGAACCAATCGAAATGCCTGGTCTTGATGTCGACGTCCGCCGAGTAGAAGAATTTATCCCGGTTGTCCCAGCCCTCCTCCCGAATCGCTTGGCCGAGCCGTGCGGCTTTCTCGCGGTAATGAGCGGCTCTGTTCACGCCCAACTCCTCGGCGATCGTCGCCATCGCGTTCAGCTCCGACACCATGAAGCCGTTCAGGAACATGTTCGCCGTGGAGTAGCGAGGACGGCCGAACGTCGCAGGATCGTTGTCCATGCCGATCATAATATCGTCGGCCCAGACGTACAAGCCGCAGTTGTCGTTGTAATAGAACCGATCGTAGCATTCGAAGTAGGCTTCCAGCTTGGCGAAGTCTTCCGCGATCCAGGAATAATCTTCGCTGAATCCGCCAATCAGGGCGATTTGCTGGCAGAGGAACGGCTTGTGCATGTTTGTCACGACGCCTTCGCGGCGCTTGAGGATAAGGTAAGGCTCGGGCAGCTCGGAATTCAAGTCCAGCGTGGCGATCATCATCGGAATGTAGCCGTCTTCCATCTGGTAATCGAGGAAGTTGCGAATGTTGCCCTTCGCATGGCGAATGTAGCGATCTCTACGAGCGGCATCCTCAACGCCGTCCGTGAGGTTGAACAGCGCGTATACCGCCCAGAAGGAGTCCCAATCCCACAGGTTGCCGTCGTAGATCGATCCCGGATCGACGAACGGATGCTTCAAATAATGAACCGGCTGCTTCAGGATCGTGTCGACCTGGGACAAAATGTATTTTCGAAGCAAAGGCTCGTAACGGGTTATCGTAGGTGTCAATGTTCTCTCTCCTCTCGAGGGATGTTGCGGTAACCGGTCGTTATCCTTTCATCGCTCCCGCCGTCATCCCTTCGACGATATATTCTTGCAGCAGGAAGTAGAGGATCAGCACGGGCAGAATGACGACAAGGATGTCGGCGAAGATCAGGTTCCAATCCGAGCTGTACCTCCCGACGTAGTTATAGACGGAGACGGTTACCGTCCACTTATCCCCATCGGTCAGCAGGTAGAACGGGCCCATGAAGTCGTTCCAGACGGAGACGATCGTCAATAGCGACGCCGTCACGATCACCGGCTGCATGAGCGGCAGCGCGATTGAGAAAAACAGGCGCAGCGGCCCGCAGCCGTCGATGATGCCGGATTCGTCGAGCTCTCTCGGAACGGTCTTCATATACCCGGTCATGAGGAAAATCGTAAACGGAAGAAGAACGGCCGAATAGTACAGGATCATGCCTTGGTACGTGTTATGGATGCCGAGTCCCATCAAGAGCTTGATCGTCGGAACGAGCGAGACGGGCATGACGAGTCCGACGATAAAGAAATAGTAGAGAAAGTTCGTCAGCCGGTTGTTATTTCTCTGAATGCTGAATGAGGCGAGCGAGGCGAACAGGTTGGTGACGACAAGGGCGCCGAGCGAGATGAGCGCGCTGTTGAAGTAGCCCTTGGCGATTCGGCCGCCCGAGAAAACTTCTTTGAAGTTGTCGAAGCGCAAATCGGAGGGAAGCGTAAGCTTGAACCGGGCGGCTTCGTTCACGTCCTTGAACGAATTGACGGCGATCATGTAGAACGGGATGACGACGACCGTGACGAGCGCGAGCAGAAGCGCTTCGCGTCCAATGCGGCGCGGTCGGAGCGACGAGAGTCTCATAGCTCCACCTCCCTTTTCCGCAGAATTCTTAGGAATGTGACCGCGATGATGGAGACGATAATGGTCAGGACGAGGCCGGATGCGGTCGCGTAGCCCCAGTTGCCGCGGGAGAAATTCCGGAAGATAAGCGTGTTGAACACCTCGGTGTCGTAGCCCGGCCCGCCGTTCGTCAGTACCAGTACCGTCTCGAACACCTTTAAAGAGTTGATGACGGTCAGCAGGAAGTTGACGGTGAACGACGGCGCCAGCAGCGGGAACGTGACGTTGCGGAATTTGCGGAATGCTCCGGCTCCGTCTACGCTCGCCTGCTCCAGCAGGTCCTGCGGAATCGTCTTGAGGCTGGCCAGGTAGATGACCATCGCGAAGCCCGAGCTGCGCCAAAGCTCCGTCAGCATGATCGAGAACAGCGCGTAGCGGGAGTCGTTCAGCCAATCCACGGCGAAGCTTCCNAGTCCGAAGAAGCGCAGNGCTTCNTTCAGGATGCCTTGCTCGGGATTATAAATGGCGGTGAAGAGNTANCCGACGATAAGCGGGGCGATGACGACCGGCGTGTAGAAGGAAGTTCGGTAAAACTTCCCCAAGCGGCTGTTTCGGTTGAGCAGAAGCGCTAGAATCAGCCCGATCGAATTGACGAAGATCGTCACGACGAGCGCGTAGAGCAGCGTGTTCTTGATCGCGAGGCCCAGCACGCCTTCGGAGAAGAGCTGCCGGTAGTTGTCGAGGCCGATCCACTTCGTTTCTTCGCTGTAGGCGCTCCAGTCCGTGAAGCTGTAGGCGAAGCCGGACAGCGCGGGGAAGACGAACAGCGCGAAGTAGACGGCGAACGCCGGGGCGATGAAGTAGAGCGGATAACGAACATGTCGTTTCATGGTTTCGTACCTCATTTTTTGTAAGGCTTAGGCTGGTTGGAGAGAAGAGGAGCGGGTCGTTGACCGCTCCTCCATGCCGACTCCCGGCCGATTAGAAGCCTGCGATCTTCTTGTTCTTGCCGTCCTGCTTATAGTTCTTGTCCATCTGCTCGACCGCCTTCTGGGCGTCGCCCTTGCCGACCAGCTCCTGCGTGATTTTATCGAAGTCGATGATGCCCGCCGGAAGGCGAAGCTGGATTTGGATGATGCCCTTGCCTTCCTCGATGTACTTATAGATTTCCTGTTGGCCGGCGAACAGGGAAGCGTCGACGCCGTTGTAGACCGGAATGCCCGGATTGTATTTGTACCACACGGCGAGCGAGTCCGGCTGCGTCATGAACTCGGCCAGCTGTTTCGCGGCTTCGACGCGCGGCGACGTCTTCGTCACGAAGATCTGCTTCGGCGGGTAAAGCGAGACGACGCCCGCGTCCTGCTCCGAGGGCAGCGGGAAAAACCCGATGTCGTTCACCTTGTCCCCGAACCGCTTCGAGATCTCCGGCAGCATCCAGTCCGCCTGGAACGCCATCGCCGCCGTGCCGTTCGCGAGCGCCTCCTGCTGATTCTCGTATGTGCCCGCTAACAGGTCCTTGTTGTAGTAGCCTTTGGTCTTCAACTCGAATTGGCGCTCGAACACTTTCTTCATCTCCGGAATCTCGGCGAAACCCAGCGTGTTCGACACCAGCTTCTGCACGCCTTCCTCGCCGCCGATCGTCGGCATGACGAACGACTGGAACGCGGACAGCGGATAAATCTGCGTCGGCCAGCCGGTCTTGACCGCTTCGTAAAACGGCGTGACGCCCGCTTGCTTCAGCTTCTCGGCGTTGCTCAGCAGCTCGCCGTAGTTGTTCGGGACGGACAGTCCTTGCTGCTCGTATACCTTCTTGTTGTAGAGCACGCCCATCGCGTTGTACGAGCCCCACGGAATGCCGTAAATTTTCCCGTCGACCGTGTAGAAGTCGCGAACCGCGGACGTGAGGTTGCCGACGTACGCGGAGCCCGTCATCTCGACGAGGTTCTTCTCCGCCTGCATCGTGACGTATTCGTTCGGTCCCGCGAAGAAGTAGAAGATGTCCGGCGCGTCCTGCGTGGCGAACCGCGTCTTGATGATGTTCTCGTACTGGTTGACGTCCGGCAAAATCTGAAGGTCGACCTTGTTGCCCGTCGCTTGCTCGTAATTGGCGAAAATCTCCTTAAACGCCTGCGACTCGGAGTCGCCGTTCGCCACGGTCGCGAACGTCAGCTTGACGGGCTCCTTGTTCGCGGAAGCCGACGGAGACGAGGATGCTCCCGCCTCCGAAGAAGCCGGCGATGACGAGGTCCCGGCGGAGCCGGAGTTCGTGCCGTTCCCTCCTCCGCAAGCGGCCAGCGACCCGGTCAATAAGGCGACAGCCGTCAAGCCAGATAAGCGCTTCCAATTCGTTGTCATATCGTTCCCCCCGCATGTGCTCGATATCGTCTTACATCCCGTATTATAAGAAGCGGCCAAGAGGCGGTTATAGGCCGATCCGAAGCAGTTTATAGGGCATAATCGCTCAGTATCCGCCGTTCTTCTTGAACTCCCGGGGAGTCGAACCGGTCCACTGCTTAAATAGCTTGCTGAAATAAAAAGGGTCCGCGCAGCCTACCATCTCGGCTATCTCCCTGAACAACAGCCGCGGACGTTCGAGGATGAGCTTCTTCGCGCGATCGATGCGGATTTGGATCAGGTTGTCGATCGGACTCTGGCCGTATTTGCGCTTGTAGACGCGGCCGAGGTACGAGGGATTAAGGCCGAAGCGCTCCGCCAGCTCGGCCAGGGTGATGTTCTCCATGTAACGGTTCTCCAAGTACAGCTTCAGTTCTTCCGTCCATGGGGCTTCGGCCTCCTGCTCCATCTCGTCGAAGAAAGAGTCGAAGAACTCCCGAATGCCCTCGATCGCGCCGTCGCGGTTCGTCGGCCGCCAAACGGCGTCCTCCAGTTCGTGATGCCACCTGGCGGCCGGCGCCTTCGGAGAGGAGGCTCCTTCGTGAAGCAGCAGCGAGTTCGTTAGGAAGGTGAGCGCTTGCTGCCATTGCGCCCGCGTTGCGTTCGACCAAGCCTCCGTCAACAGCAGCCCTTCGAGTTTGCGGACGAAATCGGATTTGCGCTTCTTTACCCATAGAGCCAGCAACTCCTGTTCCATACTGCTCGGAAGCGGGAGCGGAGGAATGTCGTAAGGGCGATCGTGCGGACCGCGGAACGAACGGACCCGCTTGCCCTCCAAAGGGAAGCCCGCGCGAGAGGCGCGGCGAAGCAGCTCGAGCGCCGGATGCAGATCGTCCTGCAGCTTCGCCGCGGCGACGGCCGCTACGCAAGCTGCGGGAGCCTGAAGCTCGGACCGGGCATACTCGAGAAGCCGTTCGAGCCGGGCTTCCGTCAGGTTGTGGACGCCGATGACCGACGCTCCCTCATAAGCGCCGATCGGAGGCAGCGCGTATTGCCGTTCGCCGTCCTCGAGCACCGGAAGCAAGCTGGGGATCTCCGCCTGGGATTCCCCGGAACCCGCGACTCGGGCATACAGAACCAAGTAGCGGGAGTGATAGAAATATTCCTGCGCGAGCCGGCGAATCTCCTCCGAGCCGCCTCCTTCCTCCTTGCGCAGCATCCATTGCTGTAGCAGTTCCGCTTCGACAAGCGTCTGGTTGCGGGACAGCCGCCGTTTCGTCTCCGCGAGGAACGGACCCAGAATGTCGGCTGTCGGAGGCTTGAGCAGCAGGTCGGATACGCCCAATTGGATCGCCTGCCGGGCGTATTCGAAGTCTCGGTAGCCGGTGAGGATGGCGCAGATCGTGGACGGCGACCTCTCCCGGACATGGCGAATAAGCGACAGCCCATCCATGACGGGCATGTAGATGTCGGTCAGGACAACGTGCGGTCTAAGCAAATCCAGCTCGAGAACGGCGTATTCGCCGTTCTCGTATTCCCCGACGATCTTGAAGTCGGGGTCCAGTTGCCGGATCTTATCCGCGATGCTCTTCAGCAGCAGCGGTTCGTCTTCTGCGATCAGGATGCGGAACATCCGTTAGCCCTCCTTGCCGATGGTGATCAGAAGCTCCATGCCTTCTTCCAGATTGCGGACGGAGAAGGCGACGTCGCCTCCGTAGAACAGGTGGAGACGGGTCATCGCGTTCTCGATGCCGAGTCCGCCGAAGCCTCTCGCCGCGAGCCGTTCGAGCCCGTCCGGACGTCCGGCCTTCAACTCCTCCGCGAAAGAGCGGACGCGGTCCAGCGCTTCGGGGGAGAAGCCGCTGCCGTTGTCGGCGATCCGCAGCGTCCAGACGCCGTAGGAGAGAGGCTCGCAGTCGATGCGGACGACCCATGGAGGGTAGACCTCCTTGAAGGCGTGGGCGAACGAATTTTCCACGAGGGGTTGCAGCACGAACTTCGGGAAGGAGACGCCGAGCAGCGCGTCGTCGGCCTTCGCTTCGTAGCGGAAATTCTCTTGGTACCGAAGCTTCATCAGCTCCAGGTAATTCTCCGTGAAGCTCAGTTCCTCGGCGAGGCGCGTCGTATCGTCCTCCTGGCGGCTAATGTACTCCATCATTCTCATCATCCGGAAAGTCATGTCCGCCGCCATGGGCGCTCCTTCGTTCTCGGCGAGGATCCCGATCGAGGACAACGTGTTATAGACGAAGTGAGGCTGAAGCTGCCTGCGCAGCGCTTGAAGATTCGCAAGACTCTCCCGACGTTCGGCTTCGATCCGCTGCTCGATCGAGTGGTGCAGGCGCTGCTTCATGGAGACGAAGCCGTCATGCAGCTCGCGAATTTCGAACGAGGCTTTGGAATAGGCGCGCGACCGGTTGTTCTTCAGATGGAATTGCTCCAGGTCCCAGCGTTTCATATCTCGCAAGATGAGCCGAAGCGGGGAGGCGATCGTCGAGGCGACGGCGTAAGCGACGAGAAGGGCGAATAACCCCGCCGCGATCGTAACGGTGAGCACGACGTTGCGCAAGTCGTTGACCGGGCTCAGCAGCACATGCCGAGGCTGCGCGGCGACGATCGTCATGCCGAACGGAGCGGAGCGAAGCCAGCCGAGCACGTAGCTATGGCCGTTCTTTTTCTCGGTCATGCTGTGGAAAACGCCGGGCGAGAGGTTCGGGATGTCCGCCCAATCGAAGGGGAGGCTGCCCGCCTTCTCCGCAGCCGGGTAGAACAGTCGTCCTTGCTCGTCGAAGATGTACAGTTCGTTATGGGTTTGCGATATCGCATCGCCGACGATCTCCTCCAGCTTGTCGTAGCGCTGCTGCACTTCGACGAACTGGGGAGAATCCGAAGAGGCATAAGGGAACGATCGGGACAAGGAAAAGACGAGTTCCCCGGATTTGAACCACGTGTCGCGGTGGGGAGGATTCAGGATCTTGTCTCCCCCCTTCGCTTCCGTCAGGCGAACCCAATCCGTCTCGAGGATGCGATGTTTAAGGTCTGGATAGGGATCGATCTTCAGGCCGTAGGAGATCATATCGCCTTCCAGGTTGAAGACGTTGATCTGCTCGGCGATGAAGGAGGGTCCGTTCAGCGTGGAGAGCGTCGTTTCGAACGATTTTTTGCGATCCAGGGCTTCGAAAGACTCCGGTTCGACGAAAGCTTCCTGAAACCGATTCTGGAAGTCCGGGTTGTAGATGACCTGGGCCGAGATGCGGTCCAGATCGCGCAACGCCTGCGTCAGGGAGGCGTCCACCCGCTGCAGCATTTGCCGGGACGACTCTAGCGACCGCTCCCACAGAATGCTTGAGAGCTTGTCGTAGAAGAAGACGCTAAGCGCGGCGATGACGAATGAGACGACTAGCGTGATGGAGAAAAATAGTCGGCTTCGGATTCCCAGTCGCCGCATCTCGATGGCCACCCTTTCCTAAAGGACGCGCGAACGCTCTCGCTGTTACTCTTAGAATACCATAGGAGGATTTAGATTTTGGGGAAAGGTAGACATTATACAAAAACGGAGGTAGAGATCTTCCATGTACAAAGGCGGAGCTTCGCTTTAGAGTACGGATTAGATTCGCTGGGCACGGGCCGGGGGGAGCGCGTCGAGGGGCGCTAGAGAATCATACGAATTCGCATTCGGGGGAGGAATTTGGCATGGCTGAGTTGTTGCGGGGAGATCGATTCTTCGAGAAAGACTTCCGGATCTTCCTGAATCGGGAGTCGGAGGCGTTCGCGACGGGAATGCATCGGCACGACTTCATTGAGCTGTGCCTGGTCGCGGAGGGGAGAGGCTTCCACTACGTGGAAGACCAGCTGCTGGAGGTGGCCAAAGGCGACTTGTTCCTGCTGCCCGTCGGCACTTCGCACGTATTCCGGCCGGCTTCGACCGACAAGACGTCTCCTCTCGTCGTGTTGAATTTCATATTCGAGCCGTCCGCGCTCGACATGCCTACCGAATGGCTAACGGAGCAGACGGGCATAGCCGATCTGCTGCGGGAGCAAGAGCTTCGCGCCGGCGGCTGGTACCGGTGCTCCGATCGGCAAGGACGCTTCTTCGCGCTGTTTGCGCAAGCTTATCGCGAATTTACGGAGCGGTCGTCGGGCTTCCGGACGATGGTGAAGGCGTTGCTTGTTCAATCGCTGCTGCTGCTAGGCAGAACGCTGGAAGAGGAGCGGCTTCGTCAGGAGAAATCGGCTTCGGACTCGTTCACGGCGTTGGTCAACGAGACGCTGTCGGCGGAGAAGCTCGCGGAGGCTCTCCGCTATATCGAGCTTCATTATGGCGACCGGGTCACGCTCAAAGACGTCGCCGATCAAGTGTATATGAGCGCCGGGCACTTCCAGAATCAGTTCAAGAAGCTGACCGGCCAGACGTTTAATCAATACTTGCAGAACGTGCGCATCCAGAAGTGCTGCCAGCTGCTGAAGACGACGGACAAGACGGTCCAGCAGACGGCCAACGAGGTAGGGTACTCCGACATGAAGTTTTTCCACTCGCTGTTCCGCAAGATCACGGGCAACTCCCCGCAGCGATATCGCCGGGCTTGAGGGGGAGGGAGCAGCGGGGAGAGAAAGAGCAGGAACAGGAGCAGACTTTGGGAAGCTTGAGTTTAGGGCAGACACGCACTCACAAACACGACAATCCGCAACTTGCTAGTCTGCCGACTCGCTAATCATTCAATCTGCCAATCCGTAACCAGTACTTGTACAGAGGCAAACTTTTAATTCTGAGGACACAGGTAGAGTCAGGGTGAACCCCTTAATTTCCGAATTGAATATGGCTATTGCTATTTCATGTACTGTCAGGTAATGTAAATTTATTGAGGTCCTGAAGCACAGGCCGCTCGTTCCGGAGATAGTCCGGGGTGGGCGGCTATTTGTTTGTCCAGGGATGCGGGACAGAGAGCAAATTCTCGAAAGGATGGGGAAGAAGGCATGGAAGCGAGGAAGGTTCAAGAGAGAAGGAATCTAGAGAGGCGTCCGGAAGGCAGAGAGGTTAAGTTTGATCCGGCCTTCGAGCGAGAGTACGCGGAGATGATGGCTCGCGCGATCAAGGAGAGCCGCGGCGAGAGGAGACGGCGGTTGCTGGAGAAGCACGGGCATGCGGAGAAGCTGCTAGCCTATGTCTGGTGGCAGGTATTCGGGAGTCTGAAGCATCTTCATCCAGAGTACGAGATTATAGACTTGCGAGGCGTAACACGGTTTGCCGATTATGCTTATCTTCCTTCGCGAACGTTTGGTTTGCTGCTGGAGGCAGATGGGTTTGGCGCCCACTGGCGCGATATCAGCCGATGGAAGTTCGACGATAACGACGAGCGCCAGAATCTGCTGCTGATCGATGAGTGGAAGCTGCTTCGCTTCTCGTATGACGGGCTCAACGAGAAGACGGCTAGGTGTAAGCAGACGATCCTAATGGCTATGGCAAAATGGGGACGCCCCGTCGGCGGGGAGCAGGTGACGCTGAATGTTTATGAGCGGGCAATTTTGCATTTTAGCCAATCCTTAGGCGGTGAGAAGTTTACGACTAGCCAAATCGCTAAGGAATTCGAAGTCACTCGCAAGACGATATCCCGTCACTTAGATTCGCTAGTAGAGAAGAATCAACTATCTGCGATAATTTCTCCTAAAGGGAGGCGAACGGGCTACCAGGAGAAGAAAAAAAGGTACTATTGATAATATAGGGGAAAGGATTCTATGTCTGCATTGGAGAGGCACCGTGCGTATGATGGGCTGAGATGAGTAACCAGGACTCAACTAGAGCGGCAGCGTGCGTATGATGGGCTGAGATGAGTAACCAGAACTCAACTGGGGTGGTAGCGTGCGTATGGTGGGCGAAGATGAGTAACCAGAACTCAACTGGGGTGGTAGCGTGCGTATGGTGGGCGAAGATGAGTAACCAGAACTCAACTGGAGCGGCAGTGTGGGTATGGTGGGCTGAGATGAGTAACCAGAACTCAACTGGAGAGGCACCGTGCGTATGGTGGGCTGTGATGAGTAACCAGGACTCATCTGGAGCGGCAGTGTGCGTATGGTGGGCGAAGATGAGTAACCAGAACTCAACTGGGGTGGTAGCGTGCGTATGGTGGGCTGAGATGAGTAACCAGGACTCATCTGGAGCGGCAGCGTACGTATGGTGGGCTGAGATGAGTAACCAGGACTCATCTGGAGCGACAGCGTGCGTATGATGGGCTGAGATGAGTAACCAGAACTCAACTGGAGCGGCAGCGTGCGTATGATGGGCTGAGATGAGTAACCAGGACTCAACTGGGGTGGCAGCGTGCGTATGGTGGGCTGAGATGAGTAACGAGGACCCAACTGGAGCGGCTTAGACGAAAGTTAAAGCCCCCTCAACCCGAGGGGGCTCAACCATTCCGATCAATAAGGATTCTTCTTCGAATTAAGAATCTCCGCCAGGAAGGTCAAGGTCAGGCCTTGGCCCCAGCCCTGGATGCGCTTGTCCGGGACGCCGCGGTAGCCGTCGGCGTTCTGCATGACGGCCGTGCCGGCGGAGACGCCGGTGACGGTGCCGTCCTCGGTGATGCGCGCGAGGATGCCGTCGATCGCCTTCTGCGAGTACTTGTTGTACAGGCGGCCCTTCGCGAGGACCGCGGCGGCGATGCCGGCGGAGCCGGACGTCTCGAGCGGCGAAGAAGGGTCGTCCAGGATCGTGTGCCACAGGCCGGACTCCGGATCCTGCAGGCGGACGATCGAGCTGAGCTGGTCGCGCAGCGAGCACTCGATGATCATGAAGTTCGGCAGGTCGACCGGAACGAGGTCGAGCGCGCGGGTCATGGTCAGCGCGGCCCAGGAGTTGCCGCGGCACCAGTGGACGCCGGACATGTGGTTGCCGGCGATGTTGTCCCAACCGTGATAATACAGGTTGTT